>OFOU01001559.1_pt1 | contig 13412 bp, 11 predicted proteins | sample 1542061 | NCBI WGS metagenome assembly OFOU01 (sample SAMN04209239, study PRJEB22552) | human gut metagenome | biome: gut; material: feces | host: Homo sapiens | place: USA: Oklahoma
CTTTTCCCGCCTCAATTTTTCTTCATCTCCCTATTGACTTTTTATTTGCAGACTTCGTCGGCGCTACAATGGTTTGTTTCCACGACAACGATTGTAGCCACATTGTCATTTGAGCTTATGAGCATCTAATCAGAAACCAAGCACAAGCACATGGTTCCGATGCTTAGGATCAGAGCCAAGAATTTTATTACACGCCTCTTGGTTGATTTCTTTTTGCGTGGCTTACTTTTACTTTTCTAAAGCCGGCTGAGCAAACGAACAACCAACTGATCAGTTGCCTGTTTTAGTACGGAACTGAAAATCTACTTGCCCCAGAGCTTTGCAAGGCTCGAGGCGATTCTTTTCACATTCTTCATGCTACTTGTTCATCATTGTTACACCACTATTGTGGGACTACATCATTTCTGTGTAGCTCTTATGGTCACCCATAAGTTCAGACTGTGCCTTCATCCACATGGGATGCTCCGTGTCCAGTCGTTACACCTTCCTCAACTGAGGCTTGGCTCGGCGTTTTCTGCTTTTGAATTATACCACATTTCTCATTACTTACAAGCAATCAAGTTTCAAAATCCGGGTACAGCTCCAGCTCAGCAAACTCGGCATCGCTCATAGCCTGGAGTTTCTCCATGGCGCTGTCCGTCAACTTCCGCAACTCGGCTTCATCCGTCGAAAGCTCGCCGCGCATCTCCGTCAGAGCGTCGATCAGCCCGGTGCGGCTGCCGGTGTTATAGATGCAAAGAAGGCTCGTTTCCTCAAAGGTGAAGTTGTTCATATCAAAGCTCCCTTTCCGCGCTCTTTTTTTGCGCTGCCTTTTTTGGTTCCGTCTTAGGCTGGCTTTTCAACTGCTTCATGACGGACTTTTTCTTTTGCCGGTCCTCCCGGTGGGTGGCGACAGCCAAATCCATGAGGAAGGTCGGCTGGCCGCTGCGGGCCTGCTGTTCCAGCTGGGCCACCATCGGCTCCTTGGGGCCGTTGTTGATGATTCCGTCGATCATGCCGTAGTCATCCTCCACCGCCATTTCCGCGTTCTTCAGCGGATTGTCCGGCAGAAATCCGGGAACCTGCTCAAAGCCGAAGCTGTCGCAGTAATGACAGGATACCTTGCCATCCCGCTTGATGGCAACGATGTCGCTGACGCTCATGGACGGATGGCCATAATCGACAGGATGTTCATTGTTGAAGCGGTAAAAGAGCTGTTCAGCGGTATCGCCTTTCAGATCAGAAGGCAGCAACGGAGCGGTGTAGACCAGCTCATAGTTTTCCCTCTGCACCGTCCGCCCGATGGATTGGAGCCATTCCAGGCCCTCGTAGCGGATGTCCCGCAACTCGTCGGTGTGTTTCACCTGATAAATGGCAAAGCAGTCCCCCTTGTGGGTGAGAAATGCCTGCTCCCGTTCCTCCTGGTGGGCCATGCGGTCCTTGACCAGCTTATCAAACTCCGGGCTTTCCTCCCATTCCTCACGGGACACGGCGAATATGCCGTCATGGGCGTCCAGGTCGGCGGTATCAAAGGCCATCGCCGGATTCTCTCCCTCCTGGATAATGTAAACGGTCAGGTCACGCTCCATCAGCTCATAGGCTCGTTCTTTGGAGAGCGGTAGAAGGTCGCTGTCCAGGTATCCGCACTTTTCCAGATCATCCTGGGTCAGCGCCGGGTCCGGCATGGGATATTCGTCCAACGCCTGCTCCTGGGCATCCGGCAACTGGGTGGCTGCGGTTTCTGTGGTCTGCTGGCTAACCTGTTCCTGCATCTGCTGGTAAGCCGCCTCCTGCAAAGTCTCGATCATGGACAGCGGCGCATACTTAATGGACTTACCTCCCATCCCCAGGTCCTCGCAGATATGGCTAACCGCTGCGGAACGGCCCATGTCGGTCCCATCCAGCTGGCCGCCGTCCAGCTGCTTCATGGTTGCCACATCGTAGAGCGTATAGTCCCAGCCGGTATCACAAGGCAGGACATGAAGGTAGCTGGTATCATCCAGCACCAGCAGGGCCTCCCGGTACTCGGCGCTGGGCTGGGATACTTCTTCCGCAGCCTGCTGGGGTGCCTGCTCCGGTTCCGGGGCAGCGGTCAGGTCAATGCCGCGCTCCTTGCAGATTTCCTTGTAATTGCGCTCGATGTCGTTAATCAGCTCGCAGGAAGTCTTGTTGATGGTCTCCAGGCTGGCCCGCAGCTCCTTCAGCTCCTTGTCCTTGGACCAGGAAGCGATGTAGCCGAAGCTGTTTTCGCCGGTCTGGATACCGAAATACTGGCAGACCGCATAGGAAATGCTCTCGGCCTCTACTTCCTCGGTGTTGCGGTTCTTGACGGCCTGTTTCACTGCCGTCAGATCTTCCTCCACCTCCAGCCGCCACTTAAACTGATTCTCGTCCACATAGCGCCAGCCTTCCTCGGCGGCGGCCTGTTCCGCCTCCGCTTCGGTGGCGAAGTCCAGGCGATAATCGTGCTTGACACCGCCCTCACTCACCATCACGATCTTCCAGGTCGGCTCCGCCTCATACTTTTTGGGGTCGTGGAGCTTGCTGTGTGCGGTCTCATGGACAGCGGCGGAAATGGTCTGTACCTCGCTCATGCCTTCCCGGAGGGCGATCCGCTGCTGCTCGGAGGAAAAATAGCCGTCCATGTTCTCAGTCATTGGCTCAAACTCGATGGGGACCGGAGCGGAGCGCCGCACCGCCTCCAGGAACGCCTCATAGTGCGGCACCGTCCCGGACAGGCTGGAGGCCAGCTCCGGCAGAGGCTTGCCGTCCGTCTGCGAAACATCAAACACCTTCACCGGGCGGAACATGGGGATTTCGATTTCCTTTTCCTCCATGACGGCCTTGCCATCTGCGTCCAGAATAGGAGACTGGGTATCCGGGTCGCGCTTCATTTCCTCGATCTTCTTTTTGTAGGGCGTAGGGGCAATGATCGTGATGCCATGCTCACCCTTTTTCACATGGCGCTCAAACTGGTTTTTCCACTTATTGAATCCAGCCACCAGGGTGGCGTCCGGGCGCTGCATATAGATGAGCATGGTGTTGTTGACGGAGTAGCGGTGGAACTTGGACATGACGGACAGGTAGCGCATATACTTTTCACTCTCGAACAGCTCCTTGATACCCTGTTCAATGCCTGCCGTGATTTCCTGCAACCGCTCCCGGTTGGTGGGCTTATCAGCCATGAATTTCACTCTCCTTTCCAAATTGGCGATTTCTGATTGATGTTCGGCAATCCACAGCTTTTGTTCCTCCGGGCCGTCCTCCAGGAAAAAATCCAGCAGATAGCCCGTATAGTCCTTTTTCTGAATTGCCTCCATAAAACGGGGATGAGGATTTTCTTCCGGCGTTTTGGGGGAATAGTCGGTTTCCCACTTTCTCAGCAGATGATAGTAGTCAGCCAGGACACGAAAGGCATGGTCCCGATCCTCTTTGAACTTCTGTGCCTCGGTTTTCTGCCGGACATAGCGCCTCCGGGGAGGGGCCTGACTGTCATAAGCCAGGCCAAAATCCTGGGCCAGCTTCTCAGCGGCCTCCTTGGGAGACAGATTGTAGAGCCGTGCGGTGAAGTCGATCACATCGCCGGTGGCTCCGCAGCCGAAACAGTAGAAGTATTTCTCGTTCAGCTTCATGCTGGGATTTTTGTCATCGTGGAACGGGCAGCAGGCCATGCCGCTCCGGTTGACCTCGATCCCGTACATCTGCGCTGCCTCCCGGACGGTGACAGACTGCTTAACGGCCTCAAAGACACTTTCAGCCATGCTTACTCGCTGCCCTTCTTGGGGGTGGGCGGCCTGTACCCGGCAGCCTTGGCCCGTTCACTGGCCGCCTTGCGACGCTCGGCGCTGTACGGCTCACGAACTGACACGCAGCGTTTAGGGACAAGAAAGGTCTGCCGGTCCTTTTTCACGATCTGGTCCGGGTATTTCTCCGCCAGCCGCCGCAGCTTCTCCAGCAGCCGGGGGTCATGGGTATAGACCTCGGCTACGACCTCGGCCTGGTTGTAGAGGATGATGGTTTCCTGTTCATAGAGGGAGAGCTTCATCGTTTGCCGCCTTTCTGCCGGTCAAACGCCAGCTTGAAATTGGCGTACTTCCCATCGTCCTCCAGAACCACGGTGGCGTCGTAGGTCTTGCCGGTTTTCTCGGAGTACAGGCCGGTCACATGGGCGCGGCCATCCTTGAGCAGCGCCGTCACGATGGCCTTGGTGGGCTGCTTGCGCTTCAGCTCCCACCACTTGTTGTTTTTCCAGATGGCGAATTTGCAACCCTCGTTCTGGCAGAAGAAACCCTTTTGCAGCTCCGCTACATCACTGCCACAGCGGGGGCATTTGCCCACCACTTCGCGGGGCGGCGTGAACAGGTACTCGGTGCCTTTAATCATCCGATAGGTTCTCACCAGCTCCTGGAGCATGGCGCTGATACCGGCCATAAAGTCCTCCGGGGCCAGCTCGCCGCGCTCGATCTCACCCAGCCGGTACTCCCACTCGGCGGTCAGCAGAGGCGATTGCAGCTGCTCCGGCAGCACGGTGATAAGGGACACCGCATCATGGGACGGCAGGAGCTGTAAGGTTTTCTTGCTCTTTTTGCGCTCCAGAAAGCCGGTGGACACCAGCTTTTCCAGAATCCCGGCGCGGGTGGCCGGGGTTCCCAGGCCCTTGCGCTCGGCATCCTCCGGCATATCGTCCTTCCCGGCAGTCTCCATCGCGGAAAGCAGCGTATCCTCGGTGAAGTGCTTGGGCGGGGTGGTTTTGCCCTCCTTGACGGCAACACCAGAAAGGGGCAGCGTCTGACCTTCAGACAGCTCCGGCAGAGCCTTGTCCTCGATTTCCTTGTCCGGCTCCGCATTTTTCAGCCCAGCACGGTAGGCAACATCCAGCGCCCGCCAGCCGAGTTGCTTCACCGTGCGGCCCTTGGCAGCAAACTCAGCACCGGCGCACTCCACAACAACGGCGGTTTCAGCAAAGGTATAGGGCTGAGCCACAGCGCACAGCAGCCGCAGGGCCACCAGCTCCAGCACCGCCTTTTCGCCAACCGGCAGGCTGGACAGGTCCGCGCCCTGGAGGTTGCGGGTGGGGATCACCGCATGGTGGTCGGTCACTTTCTTGTCATTGATGACCTGGGCCGCATTGCAGGCAAGCTCCATACCAGCGGCAAAGGGCAGCGCCCCAGCGGTGAGCCGGATCAGCTCCGGCAGGCTGGCCGCCATATCCGAAGTCAGATAGCGGCTGTCCGTCCGGGGATAGGTGCAGAGCTTCTTTTCATACAGGTTTTGCAGGTAGTCCAGGGTCTGCTGGGCGGTGTATCCCAACAGCCGGTTGGCGTCTCTTTGGAGTGTAGTCAGGTCATAGAGGGCGGGCGGCTTCTCGGATTTGTCCTTGCGCTCCACCTTTTTCACCGTCACAGCCGCACCCTGACAGGCAGTTTTCAGCTGCTCGGCAGCGGCCTTGTCCGCCATGCGCTCCCCGGAAACGGTGAAACCGGGCAGTTCCAGCGTGACCGTGTAGAACGGCACCGGCTTGAAGGTGTCGATCTCGGCCTCCCGCTGAACGATGAGGGCCAGCGTCGGGGACATGACGCGCCCGATGTTGAGGGTTCGGTGATACAGCACGGAAAACAGCCGGGTGGCATTGATACCCACCAGCCAATCCGCCTTGGCGCGGCAGAGAGCCGCATCCCGCAGGCCGTCATAGTCCGCGCCGGGGCGCAGGTTCGCAAAGCCCTCTCGGATGGCGGAATCCTCCATCGAGGAAATCCAGAGCCGCTTCATAGGCTTCTGGCAGCCCGCCAGCTCGTAGACGCTGCGGAAGATCAGCTCACCTTCGCGTCCGGCGTCGCAGGCGTTTACCACTTCGGTCACATCCGGGGCGTTCATCAGCTGTTTCAGCACATCAAACGGTTTCTTCTTGTCCTTGCTCACCACCATCTGCCAGGGTTCCGGCAGAATGGGCAGATCGTCATAGCGCCACTTGGCGTAGTCCGGGTTATAAGCGTCGGCGTCGGCCAGCCCAGCCAGGTGGCCCACACACCAGCTGACCCGCCAGCCGTTCCCCTCCAGGTAGCCGTCCTTGCGGGCGGTGGCCCCGATCACGGCGGCCAGACTTTGGGCAACGGACGGTTTCTCAGCGATCACCAGCTTCATAGTTTTTCATCCTCCTTTCCCGCAGCCATGCGGTCAGCTGCCGGTGGCAGAATCCCACGCAGGGCTGACCGTCACGGTAATTTCCGCAGCCATAACAGGGGTGGCCGGGAGATAAAGAGTGAGAGAGGGAAGTTTCCTTCCCGCTCTCCGGCCTGCGTGTCATCATGCGTTCATAGGGGCTGTCGGTGAAGCGGGTCAAACCGTCTTGTCCTCGCTTTCCTCGTCGCCGCCCCCGTCAGCGTCCGGCTCGTCAGATTCCTCGGTCTCCCAGGAGTCCTCGTCCTCCTGATCTGTATCATCCTCGCCGTAGTCATAATCGTCCAAATTGTCGTTGCCCTTGGTCTTGGGTTTGTTTTTCACCAGCTTAAAGTAGGCCAAAGCGCCACCGCCGCCCAGCAGGGCCAGCACCACCAAAAGAATGGCCGGATTCAGTCCGGCGGGTTTCTGCGCCGGTTCCTCCGGCTCTGCGGTTTCCTCTGGGGTCTCCGGTTCCGGCTCCTTGCCCGTACAACCGCTCATGTTGGTGGCACACACCGGGCAGGCCGTATTGACTGTACCGGCTACACATTTCTCCGTACAGGTACAGGTGGCGGGCTGCTCCTGGGTGGTCTGGCCGTCCTCCATCAGCGCCATCAGGTCCGCCTCGTCCACCTGGTTCAAAAAGTGGACAGCGGTTTCCTTGTCCTCGTTGGCCCGGTCAATGAGGATGTAGAAGTAGTTGCCCGCCTTGGTGGTGACGGTGATGAGCTGTTTGTTGCCGCCAAAATCATCCACCAGGGCGGCGTTGCCCTCCGGGGTCAGGGCCGGACTGTCCTCGGTTTCCTCCACCACCACATTGCTGTCGTTGGTGGCGTCCTCTGCCGGGGGCTGGTCCGTCCCCTGAGCAAAGGCAGTTACCGAAAGGCCCATCATCAGCACCATGGCGGCGCAGAGGGCCGCAAGGCTTTTGAAAATTCTCTTATTCTTCATGGTCAATCTCCTCCTGTTCGGGGTAGTCAGCAGAGGCAGCGGCCATGCCGGGAACCACTCCGTGGGACAGCATGGCGTTCAGCTGCTCCGGGGTCAGCCGCAGGGCGCGCACCATCTGGACAATCTCCAGGTTCTCTGCCTCGGTTTTCTGCGCTTCCAGGGTTTTCAGCTTGTCCTGGTACTCCGCGATCTTCTCGCGGACCTTGGAAATCTCCTGGTCAATGCGCTGGATTTTGTTCTTAGCCATAATCAATCACTCCTTGAAAAGTTTCTGTTACCAGTTCATCAGACCGTAGCCCTTGATACACTCGTAGGTCAGGGAATAACTCTTGATCTTGCAGGCGTCGCCGCTGTTACCCTCGACCGTATAAACCCGGCTGCCGTCCGTGCCGACCACAAGGCCCACATGGTCGGCTCTGCCATCCAGGTCCCAGTCAAAGAAGATAGCGTCGCCGGGGGCGATATTGGCGTAATCACGCCCTCCCCACTGCCCATGAGATTGAAACCAGGGAATGCCTTGGGACTGACAGGAGGCAAAGCGTGGTTTGGACAGCCCCATCTGGCCGTAACACCAGGACACAAAGCAGGCGCACCATTCTACACGGGAATTAAAGCCGTACCAGCTCCAGTAGGGCTGGCCGCCCACATTGCCCACCTGACTTTTCGCAATATCCACGACAGCCTGATTACCGGGGCGGGTGCCGTTGACAAATACCACACCGGTCAGGTCCTCGGAATTGCTCATATCCGGGGAGCCGCCTCCGAAAATGAGCGGCTTGTTGCCCAGCGTCTGCCGGTACACCTGATACATTTCCAGCTGCTCCGGGGTCAGCAGGTCTGATGCCACAGAAGATATGGGTTTGCTGGTGAGCTTTACATTCAGGATGTAATACTCGTAGGGAACTTCTACCTCGTATTCGTATTCTTCCGTCGTGACCTCGCCGGTTTCCGGATCGGTAGATGTGGTGGTGCCGGTCCGCGTTTCTGTCCGGTATCGTATCTCCACTTCCTCGGTGAGCGTCAGTTCATACTGTGCGTCGAACACGCGCTCCAGCTCCGCCTGGGCGCTCTGCTGGGTGTAGCCCTGCAACACGGCGGACAGGTAGGCCGCCAGCTCATGGGGGTCATGCCCGATCATATCCAGGTCATAACGGTACTCGTCATACCCCGGATGGCTGCTTTCGATGTTGTCGATCTCGGCTTGCAGCGCCGTTTCTTTGGCAGCGTAGTCCGCCTCCACCGCCACCAGCTCAGGATCATCCGACGGGTAGGTGGTGCCGGACACCACGGAACCGATACTCTGCGCCATCATGGAGCAGGAGGACATGGTGTTGAGCAGCATACAGACCAGCAGGAAGATTGCACCCGCAATCAGGAAGCCTTTTTTGTGGCGCATGACGAATGCCCCGGCCTCCTGTGCCTTTTCCTTGACCGTCTTGGCGGCCTTGCCGGTCTTTTGGGCTGCGCTTGCGGTATTCCCGGCAGCTTGACCGGTGCGCTTGGCGGCAGCGTATTCCTTCTTGATGGCCTGTTTCTGTTGCCAGCGGGAGATGGGATTGCTGGCAAGCTGGGGATTTTCCCGCAGGGACTTCTGATACAGGGCGTTCACATTGGCCTTTTCCAGCTTTTGCTCGGCCTGGGCCGCCTTGCGGTAGGGCTTCAACTTGTGGCTGCGGTAGCCCTCCCGCGCAAGCCTAACGCCGGTTTCGGCAGCCTCCTCGGACTTGTGGGCGCTCTCCACGCCCACATTGTCCTGTTCGGTCTCCCGGATTTCCTTGTGGAGTTTTCCCAGGGCGGCATTGGCGGGGGTGTCCCGCACCGCATGGGACAGCTTGGAGGGCGGCTTCTTCTTGTCCTCCAGCACCAGCTTGGTGGTCACTTTGCCGGTTTCCGGGTCCACCGTCTTTTGCCGGACCTGTTTCTTGGGGATTTTGGCCTGCGCCTTATCCGCTTTGGCGGCGGCCTTGTCCGCCTTACGAACGGGCTTCTCCAGCGCCGGGTCAGAGCGTTCCTCGTCCGTAAAGCGCAGGCGCGGCTCCTTATTCAAACCATTCCCTCAGCATGAGGGCGTCCGTCATGTAGCGCAGCTCCACACAGACGGCCAGCCCCACAGGGTCATGGAAGGGGTGCTGAAGCAGATGGGCGTAGATCTGCGCCACCACATTGGCCAGCAGCTCAGACTGGCTGCCCTCGAAGATGACGATGGCCGGGACGCCGTTCATGGCGCACCAGATTTCCGTCAGGCGCAGCAGGCCCGCCTCGCCGTCCTCGTTCAGCTCCGCCGCCTGATCCGCCGCCGTGCGGGTCTCGCTGACGGCATCGGCCAGCTCGGTGAGCAGCTGGGTGCGCTCACTCTCTAAGGCATCGTCAAAAAACATCATGGTATCCAGTTCGGTGTTGGGTTTCATGGTCATTCATCCTCCTTTTTCAGTTCCTGGGGCTTGGTGGTCATGATGCGGTACAGCTCGGTGTCCTTGGGGAAGTGATCCACAAAGGGCAGGATCGTGGAGCCGTAGAACAGCAGGCCCTCGCCCTCGCTGGAGTGGGTCACATAGGAAAGCTGGTGCGGAGAAATGCCCAGCTGCTTGGCGAGAATCTGCCGGTCCCCGCCAGCCTGGTTGAGCATATACACGAAGTCGGAGTTTTCAAAGATGTTCTCTACCTCGCGGCTGCTCAAAAGGTCTTTGACATTCTGCGTGATGCCGGTGGGAATGCCGCCCCACTTGCGGAAACGCTTCCAAATCTCGACGGTATAAGCGGCGGTCTGCTCCTCTTTCAGCAGTAGGTGCATCTCGTCGATGTAGTAGCGGGTGGACTTGTGGGCGGCGCGGTTGATGGTGACACGGTTCCACACCTGGTCCTGGACCACCAGCATACCGATTTTCTTGAGCTGCTTGCCCAGCTCTTTGATGTCGTAGCAGATAATGCGGTTGTTGATGTCCACATTACTCTGGTGGTTGAACACATTGAGGGAGCCGGTTACATAGATTTCCAGCGCCGTGGCGATGTACTGTGCTTCTTTTTCCTCCTGCGCCCGCAACAGGTCGTACAGGTCCTCCAGAATGGGCATATTCTCCGGGCGCGGGTCGTTGAGATAGGTCTGATAGACCAGCCGCACACAGCGGTCAATGATGGTTTTCTGCACCGGCTGCAAGCCCTCTTTGCCGCCCACGATCAGCTCGCACAGGGACAGAATAAAGTCGGACTTGAGGGACAGCGGGCTTTCATCGTCCGAGTAGTCCAGGTTCAGGTCCATCGGGTTGATGTAGTTGGTGGAGGTAGGCGAAATCTTGATGACCTGCCCATGCAAACGCTCCACCAGGGGCGCATACTCGGCCTCCGGGTCACAGATGATGATGTCATCATTGGTGAGCAGGAAGCAGTTGGCGATCTCACGCTTGGCACTAAAGGACTTGCCGGAACCAGGCGTACCGAGAATCAGTCCGTTGGGGTTTTTCAGCAGCTTTCGGTCCACCATGATAAGGTTGTTGGACAGGGCATTGATCCCGTAGTATAGCGCCTCTTTGCCATTCTGGAACAGCTCCTGGGTGGTGAACGGAACGAAGATAGCCGTGGAACTGGTGGTCAGCCCCCGCTGAATCTCGATCTGATTGTGTCCCAGGGGCAGCGCGGACATCAGCCCTTCTTCCTGCTGGAAGTCCAGCCGGGTCAGCTGGCAGTTGTACTTCTGTGCGATGGAGCTGGCCTGGAAGATGTTGTTGTCCAGCTGCCGGGGATTGTCCGCCGTGTTCAGCACCAGGAAAGTCACAAGGAACATTCGCTCGTTCCGGCTCTGCAAATCCTGCAAGAGCTTCTTGGCCTCGGCACCGTAGGTAGCAAGGTCGGAGGGAATGATGTCCATGTCATATCCGGCCCGGACGGCCTTTTTCTGTTCCTCGATTTTGGATTTGTCCAGGTCGGTGATTTTGCGCTTGACCGTCTTGATGGCCTTCACCTGGTCCACGGACTGGATGTGCAGACTGACCACCAGGGAGCTTTCCATATCCAGAAAATCAGCCAGCATCCGGTCATTCAGCTCCGGCGCGAGAATCTGCAAAAAAGAAACAGCCCCGTATTTCTTACCCATACGGAACTGCTTGCCGGTGCGGAACTCGAAGCCGGACGGCGCGATGAAGTCCTTGGTGGAAAGACCGGACGGAGCCAGCCACTCCCATTCAAAGCGGAACGGCACTTGTTCGTCCATGTGGAAGATACCGTGGAGCTGTGCCAGTCGCGCCTTGCCGTCCAGGGTCTCGGCGGCCACGCCCAGGCGTTTGAAGTTGTTGAGGATGTCGGTTTCAATACGCTCCAGACGGGGCTTGGCGGCCTTGAGGCTGTCAGCGTCGATACCGAAGGTCAGGTACTTGGTCTTGATAAGGCCGTTGTTGCCCTTTGCCAGCTGGTTTTGCAGCATGGTCATATACTCCACCCGGATACTGTCAAAGTCATCCCCCTGGAGAGGGATGTTGATAGCGTGGGCAAAGGTTTCCTCGGATGCTGCAAGGTTCAGAAAGGACAGCTGAAACTGAATGGAGCTGTCAAAGTAGTTGAGGAAATCGCACCAGCCCTCAAAGATCGCCGTCTTGTCCTCGTTCTGCGAGAGCTGATAGTTGATGTCCTGGAACTGGATGGTCTTTGTGTAGTGGCTGCCTGCCACACGGCAGATACCATCCGGCCACATCCGTTCATAGGGGATGCTGTCCTGAGCCGACTTTTCTTTTCGGTCCGTGCGGTTGGCGCGGGCGATGGCGGTCTCGATCTGCTTTCTGTCGGCACGGGACAGCTTTTTCATCTTTTTCTGATTAACCGGCTGCGCGGTCTTTTCGTCTTTTCCGAACAGCCGGTGCAGCCAGCTTTTGATTGCCGTGAACAATGTCATACACCTCCTTGTCGAGTTTTTCCTGCCGTTCCAGAACGGCATAAAAGTTGTTGGTCTTATACGGGCGCTCCTTGGGCCGGATGACGGCCACCTTGATGATGTTGCCCACGATCTTTTCCAGAGGCTGGCCGTGCTTCTCATACATCGCCAGCATGAAGAAGGGCAGCATGACCAGCATCATACACATGGCAGCCACGCTGTTTCCCACAGGCCCCCGGAGCAAAAAGAAAAGCGGTACGCCGATAAGCGCCCCGCCGCCGAAGCAGACCAGCTGCCTCTTGGTTAAGTTGAATGCGACCTTGGTTTTGACTTTCGTAAGGTCCTTGGGTACGGGTACATAAGCCAAAGGGATTACCTCCTTCCTGGTTAATGTGCATTGAACACGGACTTGGCAAGGCTGCCGGTCTTAAAGAGCGTAAAGCACAACAGGACCGTATAGCCCACACAGCTCCAAATGGCCATAATGATGTCGGATTCGGTGGCGATACTCTGCACCAGCACGGCGTAGATCGCCACACAGACGATGATGAGAAATGCCTGGAAGCCCAGGGCGACCAACGAGCGCAGGTAATTCTGGCCCATGCCGCCCCATTCCTTGCCCATCATGGTGGCCATAGGGATGGGGGCTACCGAGGTCACAAGGTAAATCTCAATCATACGGCCATAGATCACGATAAAAATGCAAATGTAAAGCGCCCACATGGTAATGCCGATAAAGAGCGACTGGAACCACAGGCCGAACAGCGGCCCCAGGTCCATATCCATCAGCCGGGACTCCATATCGGTCATGACAGAGGAGATGTCGATGGAAGCGTCGGAACCGATAATGCCTGCCGCCTGCGCCACCACACTTTGAGCCGCGTCAAACACGCCCATCACGATGTTCCAGGTGTTTGAGACGATGAGGATGGCAGCGGCAGATTTGAACACCCACTTGAAGATCATCCAGGTGTCCACATCATGCAGGTTGTTCTTGTCGGTAATCATCTGAATCAGCTCCAGCGTCATCACGATAGCCAGGATCACGCCAGCAATCGGCACCATGATGGAGTTGGAGAGGTTCTGGATCATGCTGAAAATACTCCCGTTCCAGCCCTGCGGGGTCTGGCCCACCTGTGTCGCAATGTCTGCGACCTGCTGGTTCACGCTATCGAACATCCCCGATAAGTTGCTCATAATGCCGCCTACCAACATTTCCTTGAGCCAGTCAGTAAGGGCATCGAGTAAGAAATCCATACGGTGTCAACCTCCTTTCAGCCACCCCCGCTTGGGGGCAGGGGCGGCAAGGATTTCTTATGACAGCTTAACGACGTGAACGATCAGACGGTGAACAGGCTGGAGAGCAGGGGTACGAGGACCATGCCGACCACGGCGACGCCAGCGCCAGCCATGAGCTGTTTTATCCCCAATTAGGTGTAAAACTCTGCTCGATGGCGGGCGGCGG
>OFOU01001571.1_pt1 | contig 13336 bp, 17 predicted proteins | sample 1542061 | NCBI WGS metagenome assembly OFOU01 (sample SAMN04209239, study PRJEB22552) | human gut metagenome | biome: gut; material: feces | host: Homo sapiens | place: USA: Oklahoma
AAAAGGGGAGGTACTACCGCCTTTCGGCAGAAAGGAGGTGATTACATGGAACCTAATCGCAGAGAATTTCAGAAGCAATGTGTCTTTCAAAGTTTCTGTAAACGGGTGCTACACAACGAAGCCTGTAACGCCCATGATGAAATCCGGCGACGCAGGAAACGGGAAGTTTCTTTTTGTGACCTTGCCTTGCATGAGGAACGGCAGCTTTACACTACGGATAAATATTTTCAAGCTGAAACAGCCGAGCCGACTTATCAAATGGCAGGAAAAGAAATAACCCCGAAGTTATTGCTTGAAGCAATACGCACCCTGCCGGAAGAAAAGAGAACTGCTATACTTCTGTACTATTTCGAGGGCATGACTGACGTGGAAATCGGAAAAATGTTCAATACGTCGCGCAGCACGATACAGTACAGACGGACAAGCTCTTTTGAACTGTTAAAGAAATATTTGGAGGAACACGCTGATGAATGGAACGAATGGTAATCAAAACGACTACCCGGAAAATGCCCTTGTTCCCTATCCCGTTATTTTGGCGGCGAGCAAAGGCGACCCGGACGCTATGAAAATGGTCTTGCAGCATTTCAGCGGCTACATAGCAAGTCTTTCCATGCGGAAGCTCTACGATGAGCGCGGCAATGTCTATTATGGCGTTGACGAGGATATTCGGGAACGGCTGCAAGCAAGACTGATGAGGGCTATCCTCACTTTTCGGGCTGAATAACCTACGCGATATTGGAACGCTTCTTTCCCCTTTTCCGTTCCATACCGCAAGACAGCCCCCTGCTCTTTGATAAAGAAAGCGGCGCAATAGAACGGCGACGCAGTATAAGGCAAATCGGATACGTTCCTTTTGTGCCGAGCCATGCGGTGGATACGCCATGACCTTTCTCTTAATAAAAAAGCGAGCGAAAAATACCACACCGTAAAGCAGAGATAGCAGCCTGCGGGCGATAACGCACAGAATACATAATGATACTTCCTTATAGCCATAGTCCGAGCGTTAGAAGCGTCGCAGGCAATGGGTAGGGCTTCGGCAGACCGCCGGAGGGGTGCAAGTCCCATGAGGTTACGCTAATAGCCGTCCGATTAAAGCCTATGTTACAGATTGATTTTTGACCCATTAAGAAAGGGGGACGACAAATTGAACAATAACGACGTGCCGATTTGGGAAAAGTACACGCTTACCATAGAAGAAGCAGCAAAATATTTTCGTATCGGAGAAAGCAAGCTGCGGAAACTGGCAGAAGAAAATCCCGTCCCGGACTGGGTAATGATGAACGGAAACCGTATTCAGATTAAGCGGAAGCAATTTGAAAAAATGATTGATACGGTGGACGCAATCTGATAGTGAAATCGAGCCTTGAATGTGGTACAATATAGTCAAGCATATCAAGGCTCTTTCCATTATGGAAAGGAGCATAACGATGTCGGAAAAAAGACGGGATAATAAAAATCGTATTCTCCGCACCGGAGAGAGCCAGAGAAAAGACGGGAGATATGCCTACAAATATATAGATACCTTTGGAAAACCGCAGTTTGTGTATTCTTGGAAGTTAGTACCTACGGACAAAACCCCGGCAGGAAAACGCGACGATATAGCGTTGAGGGAAAAAGAGAAAGAAATCCAAAAAGACCTTGACGACGGTATCGACCATATCGGAAAGAAAATGACGGTCTGCCAACTTTATGCAAAGCAGATACGCCATCGGGCAAATGTGCGGCATGGTACAAAGCAGGGGCGAAAACAGCTCATGCGGATTTTGCAGGAGGATAAACTTGGAGCCTGCCGGATTGAAAATGTGAAGCTCTCCGACGCAAAGGAATGGGCGTTACGCATGAAAGAAAAAGGTTACGGCTTCAAGACTATCAACAACCACAAGCGTTCATTAAAGGCTGCCTTTTACACAGCTATACAGGACGATTGTATTCGTAAAAATCCGTTTGACTTCCAGTTGAACACCGTTCTTGAAGATGATACGGAACCAAAGGAACCTCTATCCCCTACGCAAGAAGCGGCTTTCCTGTCCTTTGTGCAGCATGATAAAGTCTATCAGAAATACTATGACGAGATTATCATACTATTAGGGACAGGACTTCGTATTTCGGAACTCTGCGGACTGACAGAAACTGACATTGACTTAGAGAAACAGCTTATCAATGTAGACCACCAACTTTTGAAGATTGCAGACGTGGGCTACTATGTGGAAACGCCTAAGACAAAAAGCGGCAACCGGGTTATTCCTATGAGTGAAAAAGTGTTGGAAGCATTTCAACGGGTGCTGAACAAGCGGAAATATGCACAGCCTGTTATTTTGGAGGGCTACACAAAGTTTCTGTTCCTTAATCGGAACGGCTTGCCAAAAGTGGCAGTCAACTATGAAAGTATGTTCCGGGGGCTTGTAAGGAAATACAACAAAATGCAAAAGGTAGCATTGCCAAAGGTAATGACACCGCACACCTTACGCCACACATTCTGCACCACGTTAGCAAATGCGGGAATGAACCCTAAAGCATTGCAGTACATCATGGGACATTCCAACATCAATATGACGCTGAACTATTACGCGCATACGACTTCCGAAACGTCGATAACAGAAATGAAGCGGTTGATTGCATAAGTAGTAAACGGAGAATTTACTACTCCACATACTACTTTTGAACACAAAAACATACGGGGATATAAAAAGATTTGAGAGTATCTTCCACAATGAAAAATGCCGGAAAAGCCTGTAACAATAGGCTATACCGGCATATAAGAACTTTTGAAAAGATAATCAAAAATTACTTTGTGATTTCTGCAAAAAACAGCCGCCTCCCACCCTCTATCCATAGGAGATTAGTAAGCAGTAAAAAACGTTCATTATGATGAATATGGTCCTTTGTAAGAAAGTCCACATAAAGCCGGCACTTTTTAAGTCCTGGCTTCTGGATACGGATCATCCTCCGCGGCTCTCTTTCTTTTCTGTTTTCGCGTACATCTCCCTGGTAACTGTTGCGTATGATATATTCCGGGCAATCGGAAGGAAAAACCGTTTCTGACCCATATACATAAGGGTCAGTTCCGGAATTTTCTTCCATTTTACCATCTTTATGTACGCGGCTGATGCGCAGGATCTCCCCGACACACGCGATCTGATTCCTTTTGGCAAATCGCCGGATCGCCCTGCTGTAATTTTTCTCATCCTTTACAAACAGCTTTCTCTGAAAACTCTCTGCCAGCTTCAGAATATTGATCGTCTGCCCGCTTACCGGACCGGCCAGCCGTTTTCCTCCAAAGAACATCCTTGAAACATCTTTGCAGGACCGGTCCGCATCCTCAAAAATCCCGAGAAGCATCTGTATGATCAGCTCCGCCGCCCTCCGGTCCGTCACCCGGACATCGTTTACAAATACAACCCGGAACCTGGGGCTGACCTGTGTGGAGCTGAACGTATGGTAAGCAAACGCCGCCGGGATCCCGTAGTCTTTGGAAATCCGGACGATTTTCTCATAGCTGACACCATTATCAAAATCCAACGCAAACACCTGCATCTCCTTAAAATTCTCTGCTTTCCTTCTTCTCTTTGTAAAAACAGCCGGACAGAACGTATGGCCTTTTACTCCGACCAGCTCTGCCAGCTCTTCTATCCCGCAGCATTTTATTTCTGCCGCAATACGGCTGCTTATTTTCGCCGTATGTTTTTCCGGTTTCTCATGAAATCCTTCTTTATCAAGGCTTACTCTGATCTGCATGCCTTTTTTCTCCTGTGTAATGTATTTTTAAGCTCTGATCTGCTTCTTTAAGCTTTTTTAGGCTTTAATTATTGTTATATCCAGAATAACAATATAGTAAAGAAACTCTGGCAGACGTAAATCTTTTTGATGCCATTAATAAAAAATAAACTATATGGAGGTATTCATGACATGTTAGAACAGTACAATGACATCTTGAGCGTGGAAGAGCTGTGCGAGCTTTTACACGTCGGACGGAATCGCGTTTACCAGTTATTACAGTCCGGGGAGCTGAAAGGCTTCCGGCTGGGAAAAACATGGAAGATTCCAAAAATTGCAGTAGAAGAGTATATCAGATCCAGCATAATATGACATGAGACAGAAGAACCTGGTCTTATACAGATGGCTCTGTGTATTATAAATGCCCATAAGGATCCGGACCATAAACGAACTGGCCCATGACGATCTGTTTTATGAGTTCTGCAATACCGCAGACCGGGCTGCTGAAAGATGTTCTATAAAAACAGGATACGTAATCATATAAGTCCGTACACACAGCTAAATACCTGGCTCCCATAAATGATCAGATATCCCAGCCCCAGCCGGGCGGCCAGAAATTCTCCGATGATCACTCCCACCAGGCAGAGCCCCACGTTTACCTTCATATTGCTGATGATCAGAGGGACAGATCCGGGAAGAAGGACCTTAAACAGGATCTCCCTCTTCCCTCCCCCCAGGGAGCGGATCAGACGGGCCTGGTCCGGGTCCATGGACATAAATCCGTTGTGGAGCGTTAAAATAGAGCCGAATACGGCCACCGAAACGGCGGCCGCCACAATGGTCCTCATGCTGCTCCCCAGCCAGACAATGAGGATCGGGGCCAGGGCCGATTTGGGAAGGCTGTTCAACATCACCAGATAGGGATCCAGGATCTCCGCCAGGCTTTTACTGGACCAGAGGGCCACGGCCCCAAGGATCCCCACCGCAGTTACAAAGAAAAAACTCACCAGAGTCTCCAGGATGGTGACTCCGGTGTGTAAAAAAATGCTTCCATCCAGCACCATGGAGAAAAAACAGCGGACGATGCGGGATGGAGAGCTGAAAATAAAAGCATTGATCACACCGGTCCTGGCGCAGGCCTCCCAGAGGACCAGGACCGAAAGGAAAAGAAAGAGCCGGGCCAGGACCACCATCTGGCGGCGGCGCAGCTGTCTTGCCACAAATTCCTGCTGGGCCAGGGTTTCATGCGTTTTCATGAGACACCTCCAAATCACTGGGATCGTTCCTATTCTTTCAGAATCTTCCACACTTCGTTAAAATAAACGGAAAATTCCGGAAAATTTCTTCTTTTTAATGGACTATCCGCTTCTTTGGGAAACGTAATAGAAATGGTATCTTTGATGCGGCCGGGGCGGCGGGTCAGGATAAGGATCCGGTCCGCTGCGCTCACAGCTTCTGAAAGATCGTGTGTAATAAGAACTGCCGTCTTTTTCCGGCTGCGGATGATGGTGCTGATATCGTCGCAGACCGTGAGCCTGGTCTGATAGTCCAGGGCCGAAAATGGTTCGTCTAACAGCAAAAGATCCGGCTCCAGGGCCAGGGTCCGTATGAGGGCCGCCCGCTGGCGCATGCCGCCGGAAAGCTCCGAGGGCCTGGCTTCGGCAAAGTTTCCAAGGCCATAAGCCTTAAGAAGCTCTTCCACCTTTTTTTCATGGTCTGGATCCATCTTTTTCTGGATCTCCAGCCCCAGACAGGCATTGGAGCGTATCGTCCTCCACTCAAAAAGATGATCCTTTTGGAGCATGTAGCCGATCCTGGTATCTCCTTCCAAAACCGGCTGGCCATCCAGAAGGATCCTGCCGGAATCCGGCTTTAAAAGGCCGCAGATCAGGGACAGCAGTGTGGATTTCCCACAGCCCGACGGCCCCACCACTGCCAGAAATTCTCCTGTCTGCACCTGAAAGGACAGATCGGAAAGAGCCTCCGTCTCCCCCTCCATCGTATGGTAGGAATAGCATAAATGACTGACTTCCAGCTTGGGAATCATGGACCACCTCTGAACATCTTCTGTTTCTATCAGAATATGCCGCCTGCGCTCCGGGCGTGAATCCGGCATTTCTGGCCGTAAAAAGCCGGATGTCCCGGCCCTGGACCCATCGTTTTTTTATTAGGTATTGTATCGAAGGCTCTGTATATTGTATAATATCCATCATGAGACAGGGCATAAAAGACAGGTTCAGACATGGCTCCGGGCATATATAGAGCCATGTGGAAGAGAGGGGTGGTCTTATGACGGTTGCAGAAATATTACAGGAAATTGTGAAGATCGGCCGCAGATACCAGGCCAGAGAGGTGGTCTTATTCGGTTCCAGGGCAAAGGGAACCGCTGCTGAACGAAGCGATATCGACATTGCGATCTCCGGATGCAGGGACTTCGACCGGTGCAGGGATGAGATCGACGACATTCCTACCCTGTATTCCATCGATGTTGTAAACATGGATACCTGTGCAAACGATCTGTTAATGGAGGATATCAGAAAATATGGAAGAAAGATTTTATAAGAGATATGAAAGCTTTAAACGTTCCCTGGATGCACTTGCAGAGGCAAGGCAGAGAGATATGAGCGATTCCTTTGTCCTCAGCGGCACAACGGCAAGATTCAGCATTACCATGGATCTGGCCTGGAAGGTGATGAAGGATATCATCGTAGGCTACTATGAGATCACAGACTTTGTGACAGGCTCCCCAAAAGAAGTGCTGAAAAAAGCATTCCAGGCAAAGCTGATCAGCGACGACACATGGCTGGAAATGCTCCGGACCAGGAATGAGCTGGCCCATGATTATGATGGAGCGATCATTAAAAGCGCCTGTATGACCATCATTGGAAGGTATCTGGATCTGTTTTATGATTTTCGTAATACCGTAGATGAGCTGCTGAAGGAATCCCTATGATCCGATGTTCTGGCCGTAAAAGCCGGATGCCCCGGCCCTGGACCGGCGGCCAGAAAACTCCCCGGTGGTCTTTCCCGCCGGGGAGAAGGCCAGTCTGATCCATCCCGGCTCACCGGCCGCCCTGACGCGGCCCCTGGCAGGCCATCATGTACCGGTTATGGGCGTCCTTCATACAGGCGATGAGAGGCTTCTGGGTCAGGGCAAAGTACCGTTCCTTTATCTCCCTCTCCAAAACTTCCGTATCGGTCCTTAGGTTTTTCCCCACGAACATGGACGCCACAAAGTTCTTTGTGACTGAAAGGATCGTATTGCAGTCCACGTCCAGGATCCTTCCCGTGTCCCTTTCCACCACCAGGCTGATGTAAAATTCCCCGTGAAGATTATAAATGGCATCCTCCCGGCTGGGCTTGGCCTGGCCTACCACCAGGACCGTATTTTCTGCATACACCGTTCTGCTCCCCCTTTTTCCATTTTCTTCCGGCTCCATCCGTTTCCCGGAGCCGTATTCCCCTCCTCATTTTACTATAAACCTGCTGCCTTTGTAAATCCCGGAAGCCTTGACTTTTCCCCCGTTATAGGCTAAGATGGTCTTAACAGATAACGATTCTTTTATTTAAAGGGACTCCTGCCCGGATGCTCCCTCCTTAAGTAAGAGCCATGAATCTCAACGGGATACGTGGGTCTTTTTTTATTGCCCTTAAGGGCCGGATCCTGCATATCCGCGAATTTTCCATGGAGGATCAAAAAATGAATTTCTATCACCAGCTGGATGCGATCATGAAGCAGGACATGGGAGACCGGGGCCTTCTTGCGTCCCTTCCGGAAAATCCCATCAAAAAAACAGCCGAATCCTTAAGACATGCCGCCCGTATCATCCTTTTAACGGGCTTTCCCGTCCGCATGGAGGACGGCGGCTGTATCGGAGAGACCGACGGCCCCTCCGGCACCGCCAACCTGGCCTTTGCCTTTACCCAGGCCGGAGCCCAGGTCCTGGTGGTCACAGACCGGGCCTCCTACCATCTCCTGGAGGAAGCCCTCTCCTACCGGGCTCCCAAGGCGGCCCTTTCCATGATCCCTGAGGACGCATCCGGGGACTTCATAAGAGACTGCATCCGCTCCTTCCGTCCCACCCATTTTATCAGCCTGGAGCGGCCTGGAAAGGCTCTGGACGGTCACTACCACAACATGCGCGGCGAGACCATCGACGACATGATCACCGACTCTGCCCTGTTCCTGTCCGAGGCCCGCGCCTTCGGGGCAGAGACCATCTCCATCGGTGACGGCGGCAATGAAATGGGCATGGGCACCTACCGCCATGAGATCGAGGCCCATGTTCCCTGCGGAAAGCTGATCTGTGCCAGCGAGGCGGCAGATATCACCCTGGCCAGCGGCGTATCCAACTGGTGGGGCTGGGGGATCGCGGCCCTTCTTTCCCTGCAGGCCGGCCTGTATCTCCTTCCCACCGAATCCCAGGAGGCCGAGCTGCTCCACCGGGTGGTGGAGGCCGGCGGCGTGGACGGGTGCACAAAGGAACACACGGAGACCGTGGATCACTTATCCCTGGCTGTCCATCTTTCAGTGCTCCGCTCCGTCTCCCAGGCTCTTATGGCCCAGATGGAGGAAAACGGCCAGGCGTCTGTATTTTTCAGTTCCGTAAGCTCCCGCCCGGTGCAGGCGTAACGCACCGGACGGCCCGCTGCGGGATCTCTCCTGCGGCGGGCCGTCCGGCCTTTTTCTGTCTTTTTATATTCCTATTCCGCTCCGGCGTTGATATAATTCACAAGGCCTCCGGCGGCAATGATCTTCTGCATGAACGGAGGGAACGCCTGTCCCTCGTAGGACTCATCCTTCGTCCTGTTGTGGATGATCCCGCGGTCAAAATCCACCTCCACCTGGTCTCCGTCCCGGATGGCCGCAGCGGCTTCCGGACACTCGATGATGGGAAGGCCGATATTGATGGCATTGCGGTAAAAGATCCGTGCAAAGGTCTCGGCAATGACACAGCTGACGCCGGCACACTTGATGGCCAACGGCGCATGCTCCCTGGAGGAGCCGCAGCCGAAATTTTTCTCCGCCACGATGATGTCCCCAGGCTGTACCTTATGGATAAACTCCTTATCGATGTCCTCCATGCAATGCTTCGCCAGCTCCTCTCCGGTGGTGGCGTTTAAATACCGGGCCGGGATGATCACATCCGTATCCACGTTGTCTCCATATTTAAATACTCTTCCTTCTGCCTGCATGCTGCATCCCTCCTATAAACCAAGCTCCCACGGGGCGGAGATCCTTCCAGTTACCGCGCTGGCCGCCGCCACTGCGGGACCTGCCAGGTACACCTCCGACTCCACATGGCCCATACGTCCCACAAAGTTCCGGTTGGTGGTGGAAACGCACCGCTCTCCCGCTGCCAGAACACCCATATAGCCGCCCAGACAGGGGCCGCAGGTGGGAGTGCTCACCACAGCGCCGGCTTCGATAAAGATCTCTAAAAGACCTTCCCGCATGGCCTGGAGGTAAATGGACTGGGTAGCCGGGATCACGATGCAGCGGACATTTTTTGCCACCCTCCGTCCCTTTAAGATCTCTGCCGCCTGACGGATATCCTGGATCCGGCCATTGGTACAGGAGCCGATGACCACCTGGTCGATCTTCACCTCTTCAAAGGTGCCCATTTCCTTTGTGTTCTCCGGAAGATGGGGAAAGGCCACAGTGGGCTTTAATGCAGCCAGGTCGATGGTATACACCGCGTCATAAACCGCGTCCTCATCGGCCTCGTATACAGTATATGACCGGTCTCCGTGTTCTTTGATATACTGGACCGTCGTCTCATCCACCGGGAAGATCCCGTTCTTTCCTCCTGCCTCGATGGCCATATTGCAGATGGTGAGCCGGTCATCCATGGTCAGATGCTTCACGCCGTCCCCGGTGAACTCCATGGATTTATAAAGAGCGCCGTCCACTCCGATCATACCGATGATATGGAGGATCACGTCTTTTCCGCTGACCCATTTGGAGGGCTTTCCCGTAAGGACGAATTTTAAGGCCGGCGGCACTTTAAACCAGGCCTTTCCCGTGACCATGCCAGCCGCCATGTCAGTGCTCCCCACTCCGGTGGAGAAGGCGCCCAGGGCCCCGTAGGTACACGTATGGGAATCGGCGCCGATCACCGCATCCCCGGCAGTCACCAGTCCCTTTTCCGGCAGGAGTGCATGCTCGATGCCCATGTCTCCCACGTCAAAATAGTTGGTGATCCCGTGAACATTGGCAAAATCCCGGCAGCATTTGCAGTTTTCTGCCGATTTTATATCTTTATTGGGGATAAAATGATCCATGACCAGGGCGATCTTTTCCTTATCAAAAACAGTCTGGTCCTTCATTTTCTTCATTTCATTGATGGCCACGGGAGATGTGATATCATTTCCCAGCACCAGATCCAGCCCTGCCTCGATCAGCTGGCCTGCCTTTACCTCTGGAAGCCCCGCATGGGCGGCCAGGATTTTTTGCGTCATTGTCATTCCCATCTGGAATCTCTCCTCTCGTTTGGAACTGCCTGTTGACATTTTAGCATGGGATTCACTATAATAGAAATACATAATATGAATGTTAAATATGAAATGGAGTTATAAATATGGAACAGCATCTGTCTCAATACCGTATATTTTATGAAGTGGCCCGGTGCGGCAATATCTCCCGGGCTGCAAAAGAACTGTATATCAGCCAGCCGGCCATCAGCAAGGCCATTGGAAAGCTGGAGGAAAGCCTGGGGACCCGGCTTTTTCTCAGAAATTCCCGGGGCGTCCAGCTCACCCCCGAGGGAAACGTGCTCTTCCAGCATGTGTCTGATGCCTTTGATTCCTTAAGCCGCGGAGAAAAGGAATTAAAGCGGATCCATGATTTCCACATTGGCCAGTTAAAGATCGGCGTCAGCAATACCCTGTGCAAATACGTTCTCTTACCTTATTTAAAGAGCTTTGTGGAAAAGTATCCCCATGTGAACATCACCATAGAAAGCCAGTCCACCGCCCATACCCTGGAGATGCTGGAGGCCCGGAAGATCGACATCGGACTGGTGGCAGAGCCCAGGGCCAGAAGAGGATTGAATTTCACTCCTGTCATGGAGATCCACGACGGCTTCGTCTGTACCCCCGCCTATATGGAAAACCTGACCCTGCGGGAGGGACCGGCCCCGGATATCTTCAAAACGGGAAATATCATGCTCCTGGACCGCAGCAACATGAGCAGGAAGCACCTGGATACCTACCTGTCTGACCGGGACATCGAAGTAAACCAGCTTCTGGAGGTGACCGACATGGCCCTCCTGATCGAATTCGCCCGCATCGGTCTGGGCATCGCCTGCGTGATCCTGGATTTTGTCTCCGACGATCTGAAAAACGGGACCCTCATGGAGGTCCCGCTGGATGCGCCGATCCCCAGGCGGGTCATCGGCTTTGCCTGCCCGCCCCAGGACCAGTCCCAGACCTTAAGAGAGTTTCTGGCCTTCTGCTCTACTCCTCAGGCCTGATACCGGTGGCTTCATAAAATTTTTCCATGCTGCCGTACTTAAAGACCATCTTAAGCTCGCTTCCGATGCTGTTTAACATGGTCTCGTCCGGCACCTGGTCTCTGTGGTACCATCCGGCCTCCGAAAGCTCGTCCTCCTGGAGACGGATGGTATCGTCTCCGTCCAGCTCTGCGAAAAATCCGATCATCTCCGTATCGGAAAAAGCCCAGGGCTGGCTCTTATAGTAACGGATATTTTTTACCTTCAGCCCCACTTCTTCCATGACCTCCCGGCGCACTGTATCCTCAAAGGTCTCTCCGATCTCTACAAAACCGGCGATCAGCGCATAGCCCCGGTACGGATTATTGCTGACCCGGTATCTGGACAGGATGATCCTGTCTCCATCTGTAATGGCCACGATCACGGCCGGGCAGATCTTGGGGTATTCCGTCTGGCCGCAGAAGGGACAGACCACCGCCCGCTCCGTTTTACTGTCCTCGGTCTCATGGCCGCAGCGGCCGCAGAACCTCCGGCTCTCCTTCCATCGGTGGAGCTGGGTGGCTGTGATCCCGGCAAAGGCCTGGTACATGGGCGTCATTTTCCGGAACACCGGGGTAGGACAGAATTCATACCCGTCCTCTTCTCCCTGGAGCATTTCCCGCACATAATAATACCCCGTTCCGTCGATGGCAAACAGATAATACGCCTTCATTTTCAGCCGCACCTTTTCCATGGGGAAATCTGAAAATCTGGGGATCTCATAATTTCCATCCTCTGCTTTTCTTAAGAGCGTTTTATTGCTCTTCATATATAATACGTAATCTTCGTCCCTGGCCTCCGGCTGGCGGAAGGACAGGTCAAACCTGTGTTCTCCAATATCCTGGATCATAGCAGTCTCTCCTTTTTTCGTCGTTGTACAAGCCCAGAGGGCATACGCCCATACTGAAAAATATCATACGCCATGAAGCGGGTTTTGTCAAATCCGGCAGCCGCATAAGTTTTCTTTCCTTTTCTTGCTTTTCGTTTTTCATTCTGGTACAATGAGGCAGAGCGATTTTTTACGGGAGAAGGTGCATACCATGAATGTAACAGATTTCAATTTTGAATTACCCCAGGAGCTGATCGCCCAGGATCCTTTAGAGGACCGGGCCGCATCCAGGCTCCTTGTATTAAATAAGGAAACGGGAAATATCAGCCACCGGCATTTCCGGGATATCAGGCAATATTTAAAAAAGGGAGACTGTCTTGTCATCAATGACACAAAGGTGATCCCGGCCCGTCTCATCGGCCACAAGGTGGGAACCGACGCAAAGATCGAGGTCCTGCTATTAAAGAGAAAAAGCGACAATGTCTGGGAGACACTGGTAAAGCCGGGGAAAAAGATGAAGGAGGGCGCAGAGGTCTCCTTCGGAGACGGCCTTTTAAAGGGAACGGTCGTGGGCGTTGTGGACGAGGGCAACCGCCTGATCCAGTTTGAATACGACGGGATCTTTGAAGAGATCCTGGACCAGCTGGGACAGATGCCCCTGCCGCCCTACATCACCCACCAGTTAAAGGATAAAAACCGCTATCAGACGGTCTATGCAAAGCACGACGGCTCTGCAGCCGCTCCCACCGCCGGTCTCCACTTTACCCAGGAGCTCCTTCAGGAGATCCAGGATATGGGCGTCACCATTGCCCATGTGACCCTCCATGTTGGCCTGGGAACTTTCCGGCCCGTAAAGGTGGACACCATCGAGGAGCACCACATGCATTCAGAGTTTTATGTGGTGGAGGAGGAAGAGGCGAAAAAGATCAACGACACGAAGAAAAACGGAGGCCGTGTGATCTGTGTGGGCACCACCAGCTGCCGTACCCTGGAGTCTGCCACCGGTGAGGACGGGATCTTAAAGGCAGGAAGCGGCTGGACCGATATCTTCATCTACCCGGGATACCGTTTTAAGATCCTGGACTGCCTGATCACCAATTTCCACCTTCCGGAATCGACCCTGGTGATGCTGGTCTCCGCCCTGGCCGGACGGGAGCACATTTTAAACGCATACCAGGAAGCCATAAAAGAGCGGTATCGTTTCTTCAGCTTTGGCGACGCGATGTTCATTACCAATGATCCTGTCTAAGCCTTTCACGCCCTGCGCCGGAAACGGCGGGTCCGGCGGGCCCGTCCCAGG
>OFOU01001573.1_pt1 | contig 13317 bp, 8 predicted proteins | sample 1542061 | NCBI WGS metagenome assembly OFOU01 (sample SAMN04209239, study PRJEB22552) | human gut metagenome | biome: gut; material: feces | host: Homo sapiens | place: USA: Oklahoma
TGGTGCGCCCGCCAATCCCGTCGTGCGGAATCTTGCCCACAAGCTCCTTAATGATGTCCATGGCCTGCGTGACCTCGGCGCAACGCACCTGGCAGCGGGCATAGCAATCGCCATCGGTAGCAACGATGGGCTCAAACGCGGCCAAGTCCGCATAGGCGCCGTCACCGAACATGCGCACGTCGTAGTCCACGCCCGAGGCGCGGCCGAACGGACCGACCATCGAAAGCTCCAGCGCGTCTTTCTTACTAATCACGCCCACGCCATGCAGGCGCTCGCCGCAGCTGTTGTCGTCCAAAAACGTATGCACCAGGGCCTCGTAGTCAGGACGCATGGCATCGAGCGTCTGGACAATGCCCGCCAGCTCGGAGTCCTCGATATCGTGCTTAAGGCCGCCGATCTCGTTAATCGACAGAATCACGCGCCCGCCGCAAGTGCTCTCAAAAATCTTGAGTATCTGCTCGCGCAGGGTCCATGACCGATAGAACAGCGCCTCGAAGCCAAAGGCGTCGGCGAGCAGGCCCAGCCACAGCAGATGCGAGTGAATGCGCGAAAGCTCGTGCAGAATGGTGCGGATATACTGCACGCGACCAGGCACCTCGATTCCGAGCATGCGCTCGCAGGCGCTGGCATAGCCGCAGCTGTGGCCCACGGCGCAGATGCCGCAGATGCGCTCGGCGATGTAGCCAAACTGATGCATGTCGCGCTTTTCGGTGAGTTTCTCGAGCCCGCGGTGCACAAAGCCGATCTGAGGAATTGCCTCGATGACGCGGTCATCCTCGATCACCAGGTCCAGATGAAGCGGCTCGGGCAGCACCGGGTGCTGCGGGCCAAACGGAATAACGGAGCGATGTGCCATGGACCTTACGCCTCCTTTTTCTGCTTGTCGCGGGCGACCTTGGCGGCAAGCGCCGCGCGGACCTTGGCCGCTTTCTCGGGATCCATGGCGGCGAGCTTTGCCTCCATCTCGGCGGCCTTGAGCGCGGCCTTCGCAGCAGCCTCATCGTGCTGAGCATCGGAGCCGGCAGCCGCAGCGGGCTGAGCAGCGACGCCCGCGGCGTCGCCGGCGCTCGCCACAGCCGAAGCATCGCCGGCACTCGCAGCGCTCTCCCCTGCAGCAGCCGCAGCCGCGGCGGCCTTCTCGGCAGCGGCCTTGCGCGCCTTGGCCTCGGCGGCGGCACGCACCTTCATGGCTTTCTCGCGCGCGGCCTTCACCTCGGGCGTGATAACGCTCATGGGTTCGGCAGTCGAGACCTGGTAGAAAAAGCCCTTAAAGTCAATCTGCATATCGGTGATGGCAAGACCAAACAGGTCGTGCGTTTCGTTTTCAAACGGGAATACCGCCGGATAGTACGAGCTGATGGACGGAATCTCCTGGTACTGGTCGATGCCCTCAACCACCAGGTTCTCGATCGCATAGCTGCCGTCCTGCGCAATATGCTCCTGAGCAGCACGAACGTCGATAAACGTATAGACCAAGCGATACGATCCGTCGTCCACACAGCGCTCGGCATGCATCTGCACAAAGCGCGCGCCGACGCCCTTGAGCGCCTGGACATGTGACAGGAGCTCATCGATCCCGACGGTAGTATAGATAGCCTTTTGCATTACTCGCCCTCCTTTGCAGCGGCGGGCGCGTCGCCGGCCGCGGACGTCCCAGCAGGCGCATCGTCAGCCCCGGCCCCCGCAGCCACAAACCCGCCCTCGCCCAGCTCAACGCCACCATCCCAGGTAGCGGCGCCGCCCACGGTAAGCGGATCGCCGCCAGCACGCATCACGGCCTCCTTCTGATCCAGGATGCCGCACGCCTCCACGATGGCATCGATCACCGTCTCGGGGCGAACGGCGCACCCGGGCGCGTACACATCCACGGGAATCGCGCGGTCCACGCCGCCGATCACGTTATAGGCATCGCGAAACACGCCGCCCGAGCACGCGCAGATACCGCATGCCACCACACACTTGGGCTCGAGCATCTGGTTGTAGATCTGGCGCACGACAGGCAGGTTCTGGGCATTGACCGACCCCGTCACCAAAAAGATATCCGCATGCTTGGGGTTGCCGGTGTTGACCACGCCAAAGCGCTCCGCATCGAACAGCGGCGTGAGCGAGGCCAGCACCTCGATATCACATCCGTTGCAGCTCGAACCGTCGTAATGAATAACCCACGGCGAGCGCGACATTTTATGATCCATGGATGCCGCCTCCTAAATAAAAACGTCGACGAGGATGGGCATAAGGTTGAGCAGGCCAAACACCAGCGCCACGCCCCATCCGAGCCTAAAGCAGCTGCGCCAGGTGCTGCGTGCGAAGGTGTTGTCGATCAGCACCTCGACAAAATACGTCGCAGCCATCACGACCAGGGCTACGACCCAGCTCACCGGGTTGTCCCAAACAAAGAACATGCCCACCCACATCAAAAACAGCACGGTCTCGCACCAGTGCATAAGGGTCATCTTGGCCAGCGTGCCGCCGCTCATCTCGGTGGCGACGCCCTGGACGATCTCCTGATGCGCGTGATGCGAGTACGAAAGGTCAAACGGCGACTTGCGCAGCTTGATGGTGAGCACCGCGAGCAGCGCGAGGAAAATGGGCGCGCTGTACACGATGATGGGGGCCGACTGCCCCGTCACGGCGATGGAATCGAAGCTGTCGGTGGCAAGGTACAGGCCCACGCTCATCAGCAAAACGGCGGGCTCGTAACTCATGACCTGCAGCAGCTCACGGTCGGCGCCGACCTGGGCAAACGGGCTTTGCGTCGAGGCGGACGCCAACACCACAAAGATCGCAGCGAGGGTCACCATAAAAGCGCACAACAGCGTGTTGGAACCCGACACAAAGATGCCGCCGCCCACCACGGTAAAGATGAGCGCGCACGCCATGTAGGTATCGTCCATGGTGTTTACGCTGGCGGGGGCCTTGCGCAGCAGCTTGGCCACATCGTAGAAAGGCTGGAGCAGGCGCGGGCCCACGCGGCCCTGCATGCGGGCCGAAAGTTTGCGGTCAACGCCGTCGATCAGGCCACCCACAAGCGGCGCCAGTAAGGCAAATGCCACGGTGCCAATAAAAATGCCCACGACGCCCGAACCTTCAAAATACTTGCCGCGCAGCACCGAGGGCGCACTCATGGCAAGTCGCTCGGGCCCAATCCACGCGCAACACAGCAGCGCAAACAAGATAATGCTGCAGCACACGACGCTACCCGCGGGGCCAATACGCTTCTCGCCAAGGGCGTCCTCCGAGTACCAATTGCGCTTTTCGGCCTTCACCTCGTGTCCCATCGAGCCGCGGAAATGGCGATATTTGTCGGTCCCCACGCCCGAAAGGTACACGTTGACGTGCGGTTTGTTGCTCACGCGGAATGAAGTCAGCAGCACCACGGCGATAAACGCCACGATAACCACCATCAGGTACATGGCGTCCTTGCCAATAACGTACGGCACGCGGCCAAACACCATGGCCAAGTAAGGCGACACCAGACCGCTCGAGATAACCGGGAACGCCACGCAGCACAGAATCAGCAGCGCGGCGATGGTGTTGAGGGCCATCCATTCGGTCTTATGGACATTGACCTCAACGTTTTGAGCCGTGGGGTCGACGCCCGAAAGCTTGGCAAGCCACTTGCCCCAGAAGAAGAAGGTCGCGGCCGAGCCAAAGGCAAGTACCATGATCATGAGCACGTTGCCGGTCTGCGCGAACGCCACCAGAGCGCCCCACTTGGACACGAGCATGCCAAACGGCGCCACAAACATGCCCATGATGCCCAGCATCATCAGGCGCGTCAGGTGCGGCATGCGGCTGAACATACCGTCCATGTCCTCGATATTGCGGCTGCCGATATGATGCTCGGCCGTGCCCACGCACAGGAACAGCAGCGACTTTGCCACCGTGTGGAACAGGATCAGGAAGATGGCCGCCCATACGGCCTCGGGCGCGCCGACACCCAAGCAAGCACTGATGAGGCCCAAGTTGGAAATGGTGGAGTACGCGAGCACGCGCTTGGCATTGCTCTGCGAGATGGCCATAAGGGCAGCGAGCAAAAACGTGATGGCGCCCACGCTCGTGACCATAAAGCCGGTCACGGGATAGATGGCATAGAGCGGGCTCAGCTTGACCATCAGGAACACGCCGGCTTTGACCATGGTTGACGAGTGCAGCAGGGCGCTCGTGGGCGTGGGGGCAACCATGGCACCCAACAGCCAAGTGTGGAACGGCATCTGTGCGGCCTTGGTGAGCGCGGCGAGCGACAACAGGATGACCGGCATCACCAGCAGCGCGGACTGCGCGGTTCCGGCGCCGGAAAGCTCAATCATGCCCGAGATGGTCAGCGGCATGCCGTTAACGTGCAGGTACATGAGTCCGGCCAAAAACGCGATGCCGCCCAGCATGTTGAGGATGATCTGGTTAAAGGCGTTCTTGATGGCCTCGGGCGTGCGCGTATAGCCAATCATAAGGAACGAGCACACGGTGGTGATTTCCCAGCCGCAGAACAGCCACTCAAGGTTGTCGCTCGTCACGATGACGAACATGGCCGAGAGGAACAGGAACATAAGCGCCAGGAACTGCGGACAACGGTCGGGCGCGGTCTGCCCGCGCAGCGCGGCCTCGTGCTCATCATGGGCCTGGAAGTCCTTCATGTAGCCCAAAGCGTAGATACAGATAAGGCTGCCGACGATGCCGATGGCGAGGACCATGATCACGCTCATGTAGTCTAGGTAGAGCGGCGTCGCCGTGACGGCTTCGGCCGCAGGCAGCGTCATGGCCGCAAAGACGAGCGAGCCCACCAGCTGGACTATGCCGAGCACCGTGGTAAGCACGCTCTTATATTTGTGCGCGTTGTACAGGATGACGGCGCACAGAATTACGTCGATGACGGAGCTGATGATCGAGAGCGCATGCGAGGTACCGGGGGCAATCTCAAAGCTCTGCGGACCCGTGCAAAAAAACATGACGGCGACTACAACTGTCACCGCCATGATAATGCCGGAGCCTATGAGTCCCACCGCATCGCGGGCGCGGTCACCGCGCGCGAGCAGCATGCCCAGCGCCGGTACCAGCGGAAACAGGGTAAGGAAATACAGTAGCGTCATACCATCACTCCCCCATGCAAAAACGCTGCAATTGTTTAACGTTATAGCTCAATTGAGGAGTAGCGGCGGCAGGTTTTCGGTCAATTGGGGAGTTTTAGGCGTACGGGGTAAGGAGTCTGTCCTCATTGGAGTAGAGGGGCAACGTTTCCTTACCGCGGCGACAGGCGCGCGGGCCGCTGCGCGGTTTATTGGCCACGTTGGAGAATGTCCCGATAGGCTCGCACCGGTCCAAAAAGTTGGCGCGGCAAGAAAAATGCGCCCCTGTGGGCGCACCATCCCGTTTGCTATTCCGCCTTTTTAACGCGCGGCTTGCGACCGCGCGGCTTATCGACCAGTGCGGACTCACCGCTCTCGCGGTACTGACGGCACCAAGCCTTGACCGAAGACTCGCTGGGAATCTTGTGCTTGATCATGGCCTCGCGAACCGTCAAGCCGTTTTCCAGACGGTCCTTAACCACAGCGAGCTTTACGTCGTACGAATAGGTGTGATGATGCGAACCGGCATTGAGAACGGCGTCGGCACCGCCCACGGCATACGCGCGGGCCCACTGACGAGCCGTGGCCTGGGGAATGCCAAGCTCCGCGGCGAGAGCGCGATGACCGACCCCCTCTTGGAGGATCTCGACGGCGCGCTGCCTAACCTCGGGCGCATGCGTGCGAGTCCTAGTTGCTTCCGACATACCTGCCACTTCTTAGCCTTAGCCGTTAATCTGCTTTCTTACGTGCAAGTTAGATAGTAGCATTTTACTGTTTGCTCAAAGCAGTTAATTAAAATAGACGCGGCGTTATCTGGGCATTTGGCACCAAATTACGACATTTCTTTATCGATTATTTACGCTGGTAGCTGACTCGCAGCTAACCGTCATTCGCTTGTCAACAAAATTGGCATCTCTTTATGTCCTTTGGTATAGAGGATATAGTTATTAACCCCTCCCCCAATATTTTTGAGTGATCTGCAAGGCAGTAGACGTCCTCACTCCTCATGATTACCGCGCATTGCCATTCATCGGAGCAAAACAAAAAGGGCGGGACCTGCTGCGCTTGCAGGCCCCGCACCGGTTGACACCCGACGGGACACAGCCGGGCGAGACGGATCCGTGCTACCGCCCCGCCTGGCCGCGATGTTCAACTACAGCTCGTTGGCCGCGTGATACGCCGTGCGAATGGCGCTCGCAATGTCGGCGGTGCGCTCACCCGAGCAGTCGCCCACGCAGGTCACGGGCACCGTCACGCCATCCAGGTCAAACGCGTTGGCCTTGGAGCCCACGGCCATCACCACGTAATCGCAGGCGATCTTCACCGGCTCCTCGGCGCCGTCCTCGGTGGTGCGAACAGCCTCCACGCCCTCGTCGGTAATGGCGGTCAGGCGGGTCTTAACATGCTGCTCCACGTTGTGCTCTGCAAAGTCGCTCATAATCAGCGGCAGAATGGTCTCGGACTCGCCCGCGGCAATCTTGTCGAGCATCTCCACGATCGCCACCTCGCAGCCGTGCTGCAGCAGGTACTCGGCAGTCTCGGTGCCCACCAGGCCGCCGCCAATGACGGCGACGCGGCCGCTGAGCTCCACCTTGCCGGCCAGCACGTCCCAGCTCGAGACGACCTTCTCCGAATCGGCACCCGGAACGGGGATGACCACGTCGTGTGCGCCCACGGCCACAATCGCAGCGTCGGCGGCGTTGAGGTCCTCAGCGGTAGCGGCATGGTTGAGCTCGACCTTCACGCCCAGGCCGGGCAGAATCTTCTCGTAGTACTCGACCGAGCGCATGATCTCGTCCTTGCGCGGAGGCGCGGCCGCCAGCACAATCTGGCCGCCCAGATGATCGCTCGCCTCGTAGACGGTCACGTCGTAGCCGCGCTTGGCCGCCACGCGCGCGGCCTCCAGACCGGCGATGCCGCCGCCCACCACGGCGATCTTCTTGTCGCCCTCGCCCGGCTTAATGGCGATGGTTGCCTCATCGCCGTTCTCGGCATTGAGCACGCACGAGATGTACTTGCGGTTTTGAATCGCATCGACGCAGCCCTTGTTGCAGTTGAGGCACTCGCGGATGGGCTCACCCGTGGCGGCCTTCAGCGCAATGTCGGGGTCGCACATGAGCGAGCGGCCATAGGCGATGATGTCGGCGGCGCCGTCTTCCAGAATCTTCTCGCCGGCCTCAACCGAGACAACGCGGCCGACGGTTGCCACCGGCACGGAGACCAGGGCCTTGACGCGCTCGGCCACGGGCAGCGTCCAGTTGTAGGGCATGGCGCCCATGGGCGGAATGGTGTCGCCCATGTTGCCGGTGTGGTTGGCCTGTGCGACCTGAATCATATCGATGCCCGTACCCTCGAGCAGCTTGGCGAACTCGCAGGCCTCGTCGGGCTGCAGGCCACCCTTGCCGCGCGGCGTGCCGTCGGGGTTCTCCATGATCACGGGGAGCTTGTACTCCACCATCAGCTGCGGCGCGGCCTCCTTAATGGCGGCGACGACCTCCAGCGCGTAGCGAACGCGGTTCTCGAACGAACCACCGTACTCGTCGGTGCGCTGGTTGAGGATGGCCGAGCACAGCGAACCCACCAGGCGGTCGCCGTGGACCTCGATAGCGTCGATCCCGGCCTGCTGTGCGCGAGCGGCCGAGGCAGCGATGGCCTCCTTGATCTGGGTGAGCTGCTCTACGCTCGCCTCGTTCACAAAGTGCTGCATGTCGTGATGCAGCTTGGCGTAGGCCTGGTTGCGGATCTCGTTGGACTCGGCCATCTTGGCGGCAAAGGTCTCCTCGTCGCCGGCGGCCTTGGCCTCCTGCGCGGCCTTGGCGGCGGCCATGGATCCCATGACCATGCGGCCGACACCGGGCACATCGTACTCGGGGTGGAACAGCTGCAGCGCGACCTTGGCGCCGTGCTTGTGAACGGCGTCGGCCAGCGCCTTAAACGTGGGGATCTGGGCGTCGGTTGCCAGCTTGGGCGTGGGGCTTGCGGTCATGACGGGAGCGACGTCGCCGATGACGATGTAGCTCACGCCGCCACGGGCCAAGCGCTCGTAAAAAGCCAGGCTGCGCTCGCCGATGGAACCGTCACGCTCCTCGTAGCCGGTGGTCAGCGGCGGAAACATAATGCGGTTCTTGAGCTCAAGGGGGCCAACCGTAATGGGCTGGAGCAGCTTGGATGCAGGTGTGGTCATGGACATTCCTCTCTTGTAGGCGCGGCGGCGATGATGCCGCGTAGTTATCTAGAGGATATGGCATGGGAATACAGCAGCGCAACGGAAATCGGCGGACAGCAGGTAGCGGCAGGTGGATGGGGATGGGCGGGGCGGCCCGTCGGTTTATCTCAATCTGTAACAGTTACGCGACAAAACCGGGTCTTACTGTTACAGATCGAGACATTCCTCTCGGCCCATCCTCAACAATCTAGATCTGTAACAGCTAGGCCCACTTTTGACCCCTACCTGTTACAGATCGAGACAAACCAAACCCGCCTGCTAGAAAATCTCAATCTGTAACGGTTACTCGGCAAAAACCGTCCCTCGTGTTACAGATTTAGACAAACACGACCAAGCCCACCGGTATATCTCGATCTGTAACACCTAGCCGCCCAAATCGGGCCCATCTGTTACAGATTGAGATTTTGTTTGAGAGGCCGAGAATTGGACCGAAAACACGGTCCCGGAATAACAAAAAAGCTCGCCGGCTAGGCCGACGAGCTGCAAGTTCTTGGTCGCGGGGGCAGGATTTGAACCTACGACCTCCGGGTTATGAGCCCGGCGAGCTACCAGACTGCTCCACCCCGCAATGTCTGGGCGCCTCATGTGCGCAAGAAAGAATATTACGCGGGAGTTCGGTAAACGGCAAGGAAAATCTCGTAGAGCATAATTCCTTCATATTTAAACCCCTCAGCCCCTATCACCGTAAACGAATCGCAGCCGAGCGCCATCGACGGCACGTATACAATGGTGCGCGTCCTTTTATGCCGGCACCGGGAGTAGACATGCTGCTCGCTATCGATATGGGAAACACGCAGACGGCCATGGGCCTGTTTGACGGAGACGAGCTGGTGCAGTCGTGGCGCATGCCCACCGACCGCTCCTATACCGCCGACGAGATCCATGTGCGCCTGATGGGTTTCTTTAAGATGTACGGCCTTTCGCTCGATGCGGTCGACGCGATCGCCTTTGCGGGCGTGGTGCCGCAGCTCTCGCGCGAGTGGCACGCCGTGGCCGACCGCATTGCCGCGGACGCCATCGTCATCGGGCCGCAGACGGCCGCCGTAACCAAGCTGCGGGCGGCGCGCCCCCAGGCCGTTGGTGCCGACCGCATCGCCAACGCCGTCGCTGCCGAGACCTTCTATGGCGCGCCGGCGATCGTGGTGGACTTTGGCACCGCGACCAATATCGACGTCATCGATGAGGACGGTTATTACATTGGCGGAGCGATCGCGCCGGGCATTCGCATCTCCATGGACGCGCTTGCCGCCCGTGCCGCCAAGCTCGCCAGCGTGCCGCTCGAGGCGCCCGAGCACGCCATCGGCCGCGATACCGAGGAGTGCATCAAGGTCGGCGCCGTAACGGGCGCCGCCGCCATGGCTGAGGGCCTGGTCGCGCGCATGAAGCGCGAGCTGGGCCGCGAGGATGCCACCGTTATCGCCACGGGCGGTCTCGCCAGCATCGTCGCCGATTCGACCGATGCCTTCGACGTGGTCGACGGACAGCTCACCATCAAGGGTATCTGCGAAATCTACCGCCGCATGCAGGAGCTGGGATAGGACAGGGGCTTAAGTCGAGCACGAGCGCGAGCGGCGAACTAGGCAACGCATCGGCCCTATTCCTCAAAATCGAAAGATTTTCAGTTTTGAGGAATAGGGCTTTCTGCTAGGCCTCGTCGCACAGCCACCTCGCCAGGTCCACGATCTGCACCCCATTGCGGTCCGTGGCCTCGTGATGCGTGCGGGCGAGAATCATCTTGGGGTACGCGTCGCCAATGCTCAGCAGTGGTGAAATCTCGCGTTCAAATGTCTTATCCGAGCTGATGTCGTCGCTCACCTGAATGTAGAGCTTCTCGCTTCGCTTGATTGCTACAAAGTCTATTTCCTTTTTATAGAGCACGCCGACGTATACCTCGTATCCGCGGCGCAGCAGCTCGATTGCCACCATGTTCTCGTATACGCGTCCCCAATCCATATCACGTGTACCGAGCAGCGCGTATTTGAACGCGTGGTCTGCCAGGTAATACTTCTCGCCGCTCTTAAGGTATTTTTTGCCGTGGATGTCGTACCGACGAACTTTATAGAAGGCAAACGCATCGCACAGGTACCCCATGTACGTGCCGACCGTCTTGTTCGTAATCTTTAGCCCATCCGCATTTAATGCATCAGTAATGTTGCGTGCCGACGTAATGTTGGAAACGTTGTCCATCATGTAATCGGCAATGCGCAGCAGCGCCGATTCGTTTCTCACGTTATGCCGCTGCACGATATCCCTCACGATGAGCGTTTTAAAGACATTGGAGAGATATTGATAGCGCTGCTCCTGCAGTGGATAAGGGTAAGAGCCGGACATACCGCCGGTTCTCGCGTACTCATCGAAGTCGCGGTCGACATCGCCCTCGTCGCCATAGAGACGATACTCCTCAAACGAGAATGGGAAAACCTCGATCTCGAACGTACGCCCCGTAAAGAGCGTCGACAGATCGCTCGACAGCAAAAAGGCGTTCGATCCGGTAATGAAAATGTCGTACTGCTCGGATGCATGGAGGCTGTTGATCGCGCGTTCAAAGCCGTCGCACATCTGAACCTCATCGATAAGCAGGAAGTTTTGCTTGTCGGACGCTCGATGCTCTTTTACATAGGCGAGCAGGGCATGATATTCGAGCAGGTCCTCGAACTCGTCGAGGTTGTAATTGATATGGATGACATTCGAATTGGACAGATTTGCCTCCACGTAATCGCGGAGGGCCTCGAGCAATTTTGACTTACCGCCACGGCGAATGCCCGTTATGACCTTGATGTCCGGCACGCCAATAAGGCTCGTCAACATGTCCATGTATGACGTTCTATTGATGAGTTTCATTGGCGCCTCCCTGCGGTCTTTTATCGCTATTCCTCAAAAACGAAAATTTTTCAGTTTCGAGGAATAGGCTCTGCAACGAATATACCTCGCAAAAGCCCGAGCTGGCTTAATTCTATTCCTCAAAATCGAAAAATTTTCAGTTTTGAGGAATAGGGAGCTGGCAACCCATTCCCCAGATAGGCGAAACCCTCCCCGGCAAGGCCGAGGAGGGTCTTGTTGTCATGTCTATCTTTGGGCGCGAACGCCCCGCGCTACAGCCCGCGAATGCGCACGGCCTCGGGCGGAAACTCCTGCTCGCCGGCATCGGTCTTAATGGTCGCGCGACCCCAGATGTCCAGGCCCGCAAACACACCGACCGCAAGCGGCAAGCCGTTGGGCGACACCGCCGCAACTTGGCGGCCCAGCAGCGGCACCATGTCGAAGTACTCGCCCAACACGGGGGCCAGCGGACCGGCAGCGCCCTGCGGCGTGTTGGCAACAACCGCCCAGGTGTCCACACGGGTCAGCACGGCGGCGGCCAACTCCTCGACCAGCGCTTCGTCAGCCACGTCCACACCAAGCTCGCCCAGCGCCGAACGCTCAATATCCACCGTCACGGCACCGAACATGCCCGCAGCACCGGCACCGCCGTTCACGGCAACACGCGCGAGCGACGTCTCAAACGCAGGCGCACCGCACACGATATCGCTCGGCCACTGGATACCCACCTTACCGGCAAGGCCCAACCCCGGCGTCGAAGCCGTGCCCACGAGCGCGTCCATCATGCCCATCGCAGCCACAAACGGCAGGCCGTGGAAGGCATGCATGTTCACATCCGGACGCACGACCAGCGAAAACGTCAACGACGCCTCGCCCGCGCTCCAAGCGCACCAGCCCGCGGACACACCCTCGCGGCCCGCGTCGCGCGCGGCGTCAAGCTCGGTACCGGCGGCAACAGCGTTCATCTCGATCATCTACATACGCCCCAATTCGCCCACGATATGGCCCACGCGGTCCTCGGGCTCCTTGACCTCGACGCCGTTGTAGCGGAAGAACCGCGCCGGGTCGTGCATCAAGTCCTCGAGCGGCACCAGCACAAAATCGCGCTCGCCGATCAGCGGATGCGGCAGGCGCAGCTTTTTGCCGCCGTGGGTCTCGCCGTCCATCCAGAGCAGGTCCAGGTCGATGGTGCGCGGACCGTTGGCCTTGGCCTTTTTGGAGCGGTCGCGCCCCAGCTCAGCCTCGATCTTCATGAGTTCATCGAGCAGCACCAGCGGCGCCAGCTCGGTCTTGATCTCGATGACGGCGTTGGCAAACGCGTCCTGGCGCGTCTCGTAGGCCGGCTCGCTCTCGTAAATCTTGGAGGAGTTGGACACGCAGGTGAGTGGAATCTCGGCGATCATCTCGCGCGCAGCGCGGATGTTGTCGCAGCGATGCCCCAGGTTGGAGCCCACAGCCACAAACGCGCGGCGCGGCTGCGGCTTGGCAACCGCCCAGTAACCGTTCAGGAACTGCGCAAAACCCGCGGCGTCGTGCACGCGCACGATGTTCGCACCGGCCTGGATGGCGCCCAGGCACACGCCAAACGTGGCGGCATCGCGCGCGGCGGCCTCGGTCACGCCCGAGACAGCACCCACAAAACGCTTGCGCGACACGGCGCACATGAGCGGATAGCCCAGTGACGCCATCTTGGCAGTCTCACGCTGGATGACGATGTCCTCGTTAGCCGACTTACCAAAGCCCGGGCCAGGATCGATGCAGATGCGGTCGCGCGACACGCCGGCATGGATGAGTGTGCGGGCCTGGTCGGACAGAAAGCCCATGACGCGGCGCATGATGGGCGCCGAATCGGGCAGGGTAAAGCGGCGGAGCTGAGAGGTGGGCACGTAGGCCTCCTCGCGGCGGGCGCTGCGGCGCATCATGGCGGCCAGGCGGTCATTGGACTCCGATGCGGCCTCGGTGGCCTCGGGCGCGGCCTCGGGCGCGGGCGCGACGGTCTCGGCGGCAGCAGCCTGCTCGGCGGCCGGCGTCTCCTGCCCCAGCTCGGTTGCAGGCTCGGACGTGGGCTCCGGCTCGCCAAACGGCAGTGAGGGCTGTACCACACCGCCCGGAAGCTTGGCCTCAACCTTGGGCTCGCCCAGCAACTTGCCGCGACGGCGACGGGCCGGCTTCTCGGCCTCGCGCGCGGCCTCGGCAGCCGCTTCGCGT
>OFOU01001578.1_pt1 | contig 13284 bp, 21 predicted proteins | sample 1542061 | NCBI WGS metagenome assembly OFOU01 (sample SAMN04209239, study PRJEB22552) | human gut metagenome | biome: gut; material: feces | host: Homo sapiens | place: USA: Oklahoma
CCCCCCCCCCCGGCAAGCCTTGAAAAGTTAATTTCAACAGAAAGAACGGTGAAAATTCATGGAAGAAAAAGTGTGTCCTTTATCTGGAAAGCTGTGTGGTATAAATTGTGGCTGGTTCGTTTCCGGTCACGATAAATGCGCTATGTTTTTACTTGGGAGTAGCATTTTCCCCCTGATGATGTCGGTAACAGGGGAATACCCTGATAACCCCTTATACCGGATTGCAGAAAACACCGATCTAATCGGCGCATCCTTGGAAGATCTGAACGATATCTTTAAGAATACTGACTTTGTATAAGAAAAGCCCCCATGTGTCACGCCTTCCACAACCTGACACATAGGAGCCGGAACGCCACCAACCAAGGGGCGGTCTGTGATAATTCTACCATGGATCGCCCCGCCTGACAAGAAAGGATTTTTACATAATGGAAAAGAAAATCTACACTGTGACCGAGGACACAATGGATGACCTGAATGATTTTTCCTGCAAAATGGAAGCCCTGAAAGGGAATATCAGTATGCTTCATTCTTTGATTTGGGCCGTTGCCGACGACCTGGACGAACAGGCCATTTACCAAGCGTCTATGTTGGTGGAAACGCTGTTGGAGATTGCTGTTATCCGGGATACGGAAATCAACGAAATTGTTCACCGGATCGAAACACAAGGGAGCGATACTGATGAATGATAACGCTGTTTTCTCTGAAATTCCCGTGGATGCTATCACAAAGGGCCGGGATATGGTGGATGTTTTCGCCGCTTATATGATGTTTCACAAAAGGGCCGTCAAGGTTGCCGCTGAAGCTGGAAAGTCAGAGGATGAAACGTTTGCAAATGCCATGTCAGCCACAATTTACCGGCTTTACCTGTTGGGTGTTGAAGATGGCATGAAGCGGGAGTGATCGCCTATGGTGAAAATTCATATCAGCTACACCCCGGACGATGAAGCGGCCGTGGCCCCGGCTGTGGCGTACCTGAAGCGCATTTTACCAAGCCTAAAATATAGCGAAAATACCAACAAGCCCCCCTATATTCACGCATATTTCAAGCCCTCAAAGGGTCGGAAACCCACAAAATAGGGGTGTTTCACTTGACCCTCTACCCCCTATGTGGTATAATTCAAATATAGTACCCCACCTTTTAACGGGTGGAAGCTGTGTGAAAACGGCGCGGGAAACTGTCTGTAACAAGATGGTTTCCCGCGTTTTTTTTTCTATATTAGTCCAACTCTGGACGTTAAATGGAGGTATTCAAGATGGATGAAATCAAGACCACCAACCCGGAGAGTGGAGCCGGGGAAAAGACCTTCAGCCAAGAGGACGTAAACCGCATTGTTGGTGAACGCCTTGCCAAAGAAAAGGCCAAGGGTGAATCCGCTCTTGCTGAAAGGGAACAGCAGTTGGCCCAGCGTGAATTGCTGTTGACTGCCAGAGAAAAATTGACTGAAAACGGCCTTCCGGTGGAACTGGTAGACGCTCTGAATGTGTCCAGCCCTGAAGCATTGGAAAAGGCCCTGTCCACCGTGAAAACGGTTATGGACAAACAAAAAGCGGAAGCCCGGCCGATCAAGTTCAAAGGCGCTAAGGCCGGTGAAAGTCTATCTGGTGTGAGAAACACCGGGGATGATTCACTTAGAAAGGCTATGGGGCTTCCTGAATAAGAAAGGAAGTGCCATAAATGGCTAATACCATCAATCTTGTAACTGCATTTAGACCGCTGGTGGATGAAAAGTTTACCACGGAAAGCAAGAAAGCCCTTTTGACCAACAACGACTTTGACTGGACGGGGGCACACTCTATCAAGGTCTATAAGGTGTCCACTTCGGACATGAACGACTATGACCGAGCGGGAGCAAACACCGCCAAGAATTGGAGCCGCTTCGGGCCTGTGGCCGGTTTGGACGCTACCACCGAGGAAATGACCTTGAAGAAGGATCGTTCTTTCACCTTCGCCATTGACAAGCTGGACGAGGACGAAACCGCAGGACAGCTTCAGGCGGCAAGTGCTTTGGCCCGTCAGCTTCGGGAAAAGGTGATCCCGGAGATTGATACTTATGTTTATGGCGTGATGTGCAATGGAGCCGGGAACAAACCCGCCGCCACCGCTCTAACCGCCGAAAACATCTGTGGGGAGATTTTCAAGGCAAACACCGCCCTTGACAATTCCGAGGTTCCCGAAACCGGGCGGATCATCGTGGTAACGCCTGATATTTACCTTCTGATGAAGCAGTCCAAGGACATTTTCTTGGAAACCGATGTGGCGGAAAATATGCGCCTTCATGGTGTGATTGCCCAGCTTGACGGGGCGCAGATCATCAAGGTTCCCGCCAACCGCCTTCCTGAAAAATTCGGCTTTATGATTGCCCATCCTGTGGCAACTGTGGCCCCCACTAAGTTGGAGGATTACAGAATCCATCAAGACCCGCCGGGTATTTCTGGTGATCTGGTGGAAGGCCGTGTTTGTTATGATGCCTTTGTGTTGGAAAACAAGGCCAAGGCGATTTATTATCAGGCCCTTCCTGAATCCTAATTCCGATACGAGGCGTGGGGGCGTGGCCTATGCGCCCCGTATTTGATTTGTGGGAGGTTTTCATGGAACGGATAGACCGACTTATCACAAAGGCGAAAAAGGCTGCACAAGCCAAAGCAGAGCGGTTTATAGTGGGTTTTGTGACCTATGACCCGGACAAGGGCAAATATAAGGCTGATGGCGGATTATGGAACGGTAAAAAGGGCGGTGGGCGGTCTGTGATAACCTATCACAATACCCCGGAAGATGCCCTGAATTGCCTTCAGGCCCTTACGGATGAATATCCAAACACCATTGAAGATGCCGTGATTTTCATTGATGATATTGAAGATTAACTTTCAAAAAGGAAGTGAAACACCGTGCCCCGGCGCAAAACGCTAAAACTATCCACCCCGGCCGAAATTCGCCGGGGCATTTCCAGAATCACCAATATGTTATTGAATGGGGAGATTGACCCCAAAACGGCCAACGCTATTCTTTACGGTTGTAATTCTGCTTTGGGTTCCATCAGGGTTGATGAACTTGAAAAGAAGGTTTCTGAATTGGAAGGGCTGTTGTCTACTATGGAAGGGCGGTAAACCATGAAAGAGCCAACAAAAGCGGAAATCATGTTAGAGCAGGTGACAAAATCCAACAAGCTTATGAAGCAGTTACAATTATGCAAGGATCACCCAATTCCCCCGCTTCGCTTGGATTTACGGCCTTCCACCAAATCCATAAAGGCTTTTCAAGAGAATGTCCAAGTTCGTATAGATCAGCTTACCGCCCAGAGGGAAACGGTTTTGGCCCTTGTGGAGCAGATACCGGATGGAGAAGTGCAGACCGTTTTGAAGTTGCGCTATGGCCTTTTGGACAACGCTACAAAGAAAACGCCGTGGCTTGATGTACCGGCCCTGATGAACTATGAAATGGAAACCATATACAGGCGGCACCGGAAGGGTATTGACTACCTGAATATGCTTTTGGAAAACGAGGTGAAATTTGATGTTGAAGCACGAAAACCCGAATATTGAAGTTATCAATAAAAACCTGTGGGCGGTACATTTTTCCTTAATACCCCTCATCCCACAAATCAACTATAAGCCTGATCCGTCTATCCCCTTGGAACAGGTTCCGGGGCAGTTTGGCCCAGATGGGATCATGGTTTTGAACAAAAATTTCAAGCACTTTGAACTTGTTAAGAGAACCACAAAAGCGGTGATGAAGCTGAAACCCCGGCAGATCAGGAAAGAACTTGATAATTTGCACCGCTTCCCGACAAATCAGCCGCTTCAAGTCATTTACCGTTACTGTCTATTAACAGAATTGGAACGCCGAAAGGTGGTGAAAAATCGTGGCAACTATTAAAACGGCAATTCAAATCTATGATAGAATGACGCGACCCCTTCAGGCAATGAGCCGGGGGTTGAATACTCTCATCAATGTTATGGAAACGGCCCAAGGAACTTTTGATCACGGGTTTGATACTACTACCCTTCGACAAGTAAGGGAAGATATTGCTGAAGCAACCGCAGGATTTGACCAGATGGAACGGCAGATCAGGCAAGCAGATAATGCCCAGAATCGTTTTAATGACCGCATTCAGGAGGGTTCTAATAATGCCGGCGGGTTGCTTCAGCAGATCAAGAATATTGCTGTAACCGTTGGCGGATTGACCGCAATTAAAAAGTTGGTTGATCTATCAGATAGTATGGCAAGCACAAAAGCCCGGTTGGCCCTAATTGTGGATGATGGCGGGAGCGTTGCAGACCTCGAAAAGAAAATTATGGCTTCGGCCCAGCGTTCAAGGGCTTCTTATCTGACTACTGCGCGAGCGATTTCTCAAATGGGACTAATGGCCGGTGATGCTTTTTCCAATAATAATGAACTAATCGCCTTCACTGAAACACTGAATAAACAGTTTGTTATTGCAGGAGCGCAGACCCAGCAAATAGAAGCCGCAACCCTTCAGCTTACCCAAGCAATGGCTTCCGGTGTTCTTCGTGGTGAAGAATTGAACAGCGTATTTGAAAACGCACAACCTTTGGTGCAGAGTATAGCCGATTACCTGGGTGTTTCCATTGGCGAAATTCGTTCTATGGCCGCAGAAGGAAAATTAACTGCTGATGTGGTAAAAAATGCTGTCCTTTCTTCGGCTGATGAAGTCAACAAAACCTTTGAATCTATGCCCATGACTTGGGGCCAAGTTTTCACAATGGCTTCTAATATTGCCCTTCAGGTGCTTCAGCCGTTGCTAAACGGGATCAACTGGCTTGCCAATAATATTTCCATCATTGGCCCCGCTGTGCTTGGCCTTGGGGCGGCTTTTCTGGTGTTTCAGGTAGCGGCACACTGGACACAGATAGCGGCGGCGGCAACGGCCATTTATCATGGTGTGGTAAACTTCCTATCTATTGGCTTTGGCATTCTTACGGGCAACACGGCGGCGGCTTCAGCGGCGGTGTTTACCTTCAATTCTGCTCTATTGGCTAATCCCATTGTGTGGGTTGTTATGCTGATCGCTGTTCTGATTGCGGCCCTTTATGCTGGTGTTGCGGCCTATAACAAATTCACCAATTCCGCCGTATCTGCTACCGGTATTATCGGCGGGGCCTTCGCCGCTTTGGGGGCGTTCATCCTGAATACCTTCATTATCCCGTTGCAAAATGCTATTGCCATGATTGTCAATTTTATTGGGAATGTATTCAATGATCCTGTGGCGGCTGTAAAGGTGCTATTCTATGATATGTGCCTGACGGTTATTGGGTATATTCGGAATCTGTGTAACCAATCACGCAATATGTGTCAATTCCCTTAGTCGGCAAAGGCCAGTAAACACGCTTAATATAAGGCTTTCAAGCTACTTTAGACTAAGGGAACAAAATGTGTCAGATAGCCAATTTCTTTACGACTAAGGGAATTAGGCAATTTTGTTTAAAAACCCCGCAAACCCTGTTTAATTCAAGGTTTGTGGGGTTCTTTATGCTTTCACTTATGATAGTGAGCAAGGGAAACATATAGACGTGGTAGGTACAGTATAGACACCAATCAAGAAATGAATAGATATTCTTTATTTTTGAATAATATTCATTGTGTCAATAAGAGAAAGCAGTTTTTCTATATCATCGCGTATTCCTTGTTTATGCTTTTCTAGTTCATCTGAATTTCCAATATTAACAACTACATACAACATTCGAGCAAAATCCATCATGAAGTTCTGGAAAAGCTCCAAATATCTCAATTTACTATCTTCATCTAAGAATCTCCCATTACCCATTGCAAGGGCCAATTGCTCTGCGGTATTAGCATATAGCCCATACTCAACATTAGATTTAGTAGATAGTAACGTCAATAGTTTTAGTAATGCCGAATTAGACACATCAACTAATGCCGATTTATCGTTTTCGTATACTTCATCATACATTTCACCGCTGTTGTTTACTAGCCAGCTTTCATTTACCCCAAATTCAAGACATATCAGTTTTAGCAATTTGCTTGTCGGAACCTCATTGCCATTTTCCAACCCGCTTAGATATGACTGAGAAATCAGCAAGCGCTTTGAAAAATCTTTCTGCGTTAAGTTTTCTGCTTTTCGCAACAATCTAATTCTATTTCCGATTTCGTGCATAGTAAAGCCCCCCTTTTTTGAAATATCAGCATACAAATATTATTTCCCTATACTCTTGACAAAATATCAGTACAAATATATAATTATAACCGTACTAATAAAGTATATACCGATTCTCTAAAAAAATCAATCGGAGGTGATGATATGGGTGGCATTGGAGAAACCTTACGAGTTGTTAGAAAGCAGCGAGGATTGACACAAAAAGATTTGGCGCAAACCATGGCAGTCTCACAATCCTATATTTGTCAAGTAGAAACTGGACATACGACACCAAGCCCCATGTTTATCAAATTGTTTTGCTTACAGTATTCGATTGACGAAAGGCCGCTCAGCAGATAGAAGGTGAATTTTCATAATGTCAACGTGGCTAACAGTTCAAGAAGCAGCTTCCCTTAGTGGCGTAACAGAAAGCGCCATAAAGAAAGCTGTAAAACAAAATAGATATGAACACTGCCACGTTGATGGAGTGGGCCGGGGTGGTAAGCAGCTTAGAATCGCTTTAGAAAGCCTTCCTGAAGAAGCTCAAGCCCGGTATCGCGGAGAGCAGGAGCAGCGGCACGAGGACGCACTTCTCCCCCTGATCGAGGCGCAGCGTGCCATTGTATTTTTCAAAGAATCCGTCGTTTTTGCCTATCAAGAGTTTAAGGCTACATATCCCAAGGCAGACAAGCGCACGGCATTCCTTCGGCAGTATAACGAGCAGCACCCGGACAAGCCTATTACCAAACGGCAGTTAAACCATTGGGAAACGCTGTTTAACCGCGAGGGCGTGGCCGGACTGGTGGACAGGCGGGGCGGGTACAATCGTGGGCAAAGTTCTATCGCGGAGGATGTAAAACAGGTGTTCCTTGCCTACTGGATGCAGGAGAAAGGAAACCGTCGCAATGGGGGCGGGCCGTCGATTGCAAGCTGCTACCGCTTGACACAGCTTAATTTCCCGGAGCAGCAGCTTCCCAGCGTGTCGGCGTTTCAACGCTTTGTTGACAGTATTCCCTATCCCGCTAAGGTTTTAGCGCGGGAGGGTAAAAAAGCCTTTGCCGATAAGTGCGAACCATATATTCAATTTGATTACCGTTCTATCTGCACAAATGAAGTATGGTGCGCCGACAACCACGTCTTTGACCTCTGGGTTAAAGATGCACGGGGCCGGGTATTCAGGCCGTGGGTGGTGGGCTGGATGGACAAGCGTTCCCGGTACATTGTCGGCTATCTGTTGATAGACCATGACCCAAACGCCGATGCGGTTCTGGACGCTTTTTCCCGCGCAGTTTACGCCTGTGGCATCCCGGAGCGGGTATTGCTGGACAACGGCGCGGATTACACCGTGCACGACCTGTTCAACAAAGATTTTGCCCTGTCGTTGGCTAATGAAATGTGCATGGAAGTCACCAATGCCACCCCCTACAATGCCAAGGCCAAGCTGATAGAACGGTTTTTTAACACGCTGGAATATTCCTACTGCATCCATCTTCCTTCCTACTTCGGCGCAGACCCGCAGCGGAGGCCGGAGCGGATGAAGAAAGCCAGCGACCAGCTAAAAGATGTTGCCATGCCGTTTGACGAATTTGCGGCTTACCTTGAAAATGTAATCGGCCAGTACAACAACACTGTGCATACTGGCGATAGCATGGACGGGAAAACGCCCTGCCAAGCATTCCAAGACTTCGTTGTCCGGCCTATCCAGATTGCGAACCCCACCTTGCTTTCCATGTACTTCAAGCGCACATCCCGACTTGTCACCGTGGGCCGCAACGGGGTACGGGTTCCCGATTTGCAGCAGTATTACGATGCGGAGGCGCTATTTCCGTATCAGGGCAAGAAAATTTATGTCCGCTACAACACGGACGATGTACGGCAAGTCTTTTGCTTTACCGAAAGCGATGAATTTATCTGTATGGCCGAGAGCGTGGCGTTGGGCAGCTTGAGCCAGGAAATGACCGCGCAGAACATGAGGAAGCTGAACGCCCAGAAAGCCCAGCGCCGAAAGATAGCGCGGGAGTATATGCCGGATATCGCGGTTCCCTCCATCCAGCAGCTTGCCATTGAAAACGGGCATTCCTTTGATAAGCCAGACTTGAAAGTTCTCCCCACCATGCACCAGCTAAATTCCACCAAGCAGCGTAAAGCGAAAAGCATGAAGGAGGCGGAACAGCAGCAGGAGGCCCAGCGGGAACAGGCGGATCCCGGCAGGAGCCAGCGTGAGGAAGATGAAGCCTATTTCAAATTTATGATTGGAGGTTAGGGAAATGGCGGAACAAACCAGGGCGGATTTTGTTTCGGAAATACGGAAAAGCCTTATGGAGTACATATCCAAGGCCAAAGAAAGCCAGAGCAAGGTTGCAAAGGAGTTAGGCGTTTCCAAAACGGTTTTGTCCCTGTTCTTAGGCGGCACCTACACAGGCAACAACGGGGAACTGGCGAAAAAGATAGAGCAGTATATCCGCATGGGCACGGCGCGGCAAGCCGTGGCAAAGGCCCCGGAAATCTGTCTGTCGGTCAATAACACAAGGGCCATTCTGGAGAAAGCGAAAATAGCCCACTTATACAATGACATTGTGCTGATCTATGGCCCCGCTGGATGTGGGAAAAGTACCGCGCTGAAATACTACGCCCAGCATAACAACGGCGCTTTATACGTCGAAGCGGATGTTACCACCAACTCCCCGCGCTGCATCCTCAAGCTGATCCTGGCCGCGATGGGCGAGGAGACAAAAGGCTCCACCGCTGATATGATGCAAACTATCATTTCCAAATTGGCCGATACCAACAGATTATTGATTATCGACGAGGCCCAACACCTGACGGAAAAATCCTTTGACGCTGTGCGGGCCATTAACGACAAGGCCCACATTGGCATAGTTTACGCCGGGAATCCCAGTATCTTAAAAAGGATGTACGGGCGGCAGGAGGAGGAACTAGACCAGCTATACAGCCGAGTGGTTTACAAGTGTCCACTGAATAACTGCTATACGCTGGAGGACATTGCAAGCATCTATGCGGGGGTAAACATCAACCGGGAGTGTATGCAGTACCTCTATCAGATTTCCAAGCGCAAGGGCGGTTTGCGTCTTATGGTAAACCAATGCAAGATTGCACAGAACCTTGCCGCCGCTCTCAACGAGGACTTTTCTATGAAGCACCTAGAAAAAGCGGCGGTTCGTATGGGGATAGGAGGCGCGGCATGAGGCAGGAAAAAGAAAGGGCAGCCGCTACAGCACATAGCGACCACCCCGCAAAGGAAAACCTTCACAAACCAAAGTATAGCATTTCCACCCGGCAAATGCAAGAACGTCTTTCTAGCAATCGACATATAGGAGGAAGAAACACATGAAGCAATACTATAGTATTCCGGTGGTGTATTACCCTATTCTGACAGCGGCTATCAAAGAGAAAAATATTTCAAAATCAGTTATAGCAGATTATATCGGAATCAGCAAGGAAGTACTCAGCTACAAGTTGAGTGGTAAGATCCCGTTTACGTATCATGAAGCACTAACTATCCAAGTATTGTTTTTCCCGGATATCCCCTTAGATAATCTGTTCAGCTGTTTGCGTTGCTAATGCAGGGCTACTCAGGATCACGCTCACAAGCTTTGTAATGGGCCTGTATAGCTTGTATGGACGTAGGAATGAGAGACGTAGGGTAAGATTATTTAAACGATTTTAAACGGGATACAGCCGAATTTAAACGGGTTTGCGGATATTTGGTACATTGATACCTGAACCAAAAAATACGGAGGGATTCATATGACAGTGAAAAAGGGCGTTACAAATTTGAAAATGCTTGTGGCTGATTTGGAGCCGATTGTGTACCGCGCTGAACAGTTGAGCAGTTTCTGCCTTGTTATAAATAATGCATTGGAAAGCGGCAGCACCAATGAGGAGCAATACATACCTGCTATAGAACTCCTGGGGGAATTGATGGCAGAATTTTACCAGACATTTTCAGATCACTTTGAACAGATACATGGCAATCTCTAAGATTCGGCAGCCCTTAAAGCAAGGCGCAATTTTACCGCGCCTTGCTTTAAGTATTTTTATTAGACGCTTTCATGTACGGCCAAACAATAAGCGATTATAATAAAAATCATAAGGGGGCGGTCATGTGGAAGATATATTGCAGCGTTTGACGTATGAGGATTTGAGCCAAGAGCACCAGGGCATTGCCGACCTGATTGGGCTGGATGTTTTTAAGACGCTGGTACGCAAATACGGCGGGACATACCTGTATATCCCCAAAGAGGACAATATCACCCGCCCTATCCGAAACACTATGATAAAGACGGAATTCACCGGAAGCAATATCCGGGAACTTGCAAAAAAGTATCAGCTGTCTGAGGTTCAGATACGGTCTATCATAGCGCCCAAAAACAGATCATAGTCAGGAGGAAAGCAATGTGGGATTCATTGAAAAAGTGGTAAGCCTGATGAATGGCTCGCCGGAGCAGGAAACCGGCAGCGGTCCGGCAACGCCGGAGGAGGCCGCGCAGGTGCAGCCCCCGGCCCAGGACACACCCGCCGATGCGGCACAGGAAGCCGTACAGCAGCCGAAAACCTACACCCAGGAGGAATTAGAAACCCTCCTGGCCGATAAGAAAAAGGAGTGGCAGGAGGAACGGGAGGCCGAGGAGCAGGAACGTATCCGTAACTTGCCGGAGGCGGAGCGGCTGAAACGGGAACAGATTTCCAAAGATGATAAAATTGCCCAATTGGAAGCGGAACTTACCAGGCGGGATTTGCAGGCCGAGGTCATCGCCAAGCTGGACGAGCGGCGTCTCCCTGCCAGCATCGCGGAGCTGGTGCAATACAGGGACAGGGAAAGCACCATGCAAAGCCTTGATAAACTGATGGGCGTATTTGAAAACGCCGTTCAGGAGGGCGTCATGCTTCGCTTACGGGGAAAAACGCCGGAAGGTTCATACCGTGTTGCAGGCTATGAAACCGGCAGCGATATATTTGCCCGGACATTCGCGGACGCTTTTAAGAAATAAGGAGGGAAACGGATATGGCAGTAAATTACGCCGAAAAATATGCGGCGGTCATTGACGAAAAATTCAGCGAGGAATCCCGCACCGAGGCGGCCATCAACAGGGACTATGACTTTACAGGCGTGAACAAGGTCAACGTGTACAGTATTCCCACTGTGCCGCTGCAAGACTACGATATGGCCGCTCAGGGCAACCGATACGGCACTCCCGTGGAGTTGGGAAGCGATATTCAAACGCTGGAAATGACCCAGGATAAAAGCTTTACATTTACCGTTGACAGGCGCAACAACACCGACACGCAGATGCAGATCAGCGCCGCCAACGCTCTGGCCCGACAGCTTCGGGACGTGATCGCGCCCACCATCGACAAGTACAGGCTGGCAAAGCTGGTAGAGAATGCGCTGGAAACCAACGTCAAAGAGGAAACGCTGTCCAGCAACAATGCCTATTCCGCTTTCCTGGATGCCTCTATGACCCTGTTCGATTCCCACGTTCCCCCAAAGGGCCGTATCTCTTTTGTCAGTCCCGAATTTTACAAGGCTATCAAGCTGGATAAAGCCTTCACCAGCGCGGGCGACAAGGCGCAGGAAATCGCCGTCAAGGGCGCGGTGGGGATGATTGACGGAACGGCGGTTATCGTGATTCCCACAGACTACCTTCCCGAAAACGTTAATTTCATCATTACCCACCCCACCGCCATGACTTCTCCTATTAAGATTGCAGACTACAAGCAGCACGAAAACCCGCAGGGGATCAACGGCTGGCTGGTGGAAGGGCGCATCTACTTCGACGCTTTTGTACTCAATAATAAAAAAGCCGCTATCTATGTATCGACTAAGAAAAAAGCTACCGTCTCCACTGGCTGAAAACGGCGGTTAAGCGGCGGTTAAACAGCGATTACAGGAGGTACAAATATGGATGCTGAAAATCTGAAAAAACGTTTACAGCAGTACACATTCCGGGAGAACAACGGCCGGATTCTACGTACTGTCAATATACTCAATCCCAGGGAAAGTACTGTGGGGAATATCTGCTATCTGATGCAGGGAGAACCATGGGAAGCCGTGCAGAACAGCCTGAACTATCTCACCGAGGCGGGGTACATCCGCATCACCGGCCCCAAAGAAGAACCATTCCCCGGCCAGCTTGATGATACCACCAAAGGCTACCACATCACGCTGACCGCCGCAGGGATTGAAATTCTTATGGGAGTGCAGGAAAGCCCCGCCGTGGATGTGTGACGCTATGGGGAACACGACGCGCAGACGGACAGGAAAAATTGACAGGCTCGACCCGCATACTAAGGATGAAGTGGAGCAAATGCTTTTGACCGGTGTGACCTATCGCGAGATTGTGGACTTTTTGAGGGCAAAGGGTGTTTCACTTTCAAGAATGGCGGTATGCACCTACGCCAAAAAGTTCCTTGCCACAACGCAGATGCTCCGCATTGCCCAGGATAATTTCCGTATGCTGACGGACGAACTCAACAAGTACCCCGGCCTGGATACCACCGAGGCCATTATTCAGATTATGAGCAATTCCATCTTGAACACGCTGGCCAACACGCAGCCGGAAGATTGGCAGAAGATCGGCGTGGATAAGCTCCTGCGGGAAGCTAATTCGCTGGTAAAAGTGACAGCTTACAAACGCAGCCGCCGCGACCCCGGCGAGGCCGCTATGCAGAACGTAAGCGCCATGATATTCGAGACAATGGCAAAGGAGAACCCCGAACTATTTGAGCAAGTCAGGCGCTTCCTGGACAACAAAAAAGGCGAATTGATAGACAACGCCGGGCAGGGATAACACCCCGCCCGGCGTAACGTTTATGCATAGATATTCAGTTTTTATAAAGGCTCTGTCACGTTTCGTAAGGTCAAAATCAGCCCTTGTCACGCCTTGTAAGCCGTTGTCAGGTACATTTTGCCCGACGTACTGCCACATATTGCGCGATTGGCGACATCAGCTTGTAAAAAACTACGGAAAAGAAGGCGCATCCATCCTGATGGACAACTGCCAGGATGTGATCTGCGGCGGCTTTGCTCCTAACAGTGAGGCGGCAGATGCCTTCTCCAAAGCCCTCGGCAGCCGCACGGTGCTCTCCGGCTCCGTGAGCCGCGGGAAAAACGATCCCAGCCAGAGCCTGCAGATGATGGAACGCCCCC
>OFOU01001587.1_pt1 | contig 13203 bp, 9 predicted proteins | sample 1542061 | NCBI WGS metagenome assembly OFOU01 (sample SAMN04209239, study PRJEB22552) | human gut metagenome | biome: gut; material: feces | host: Homo sapiens | place: USA: Oklahoma
TCGTTGCTGTATTGATTGAGCATACTGCCGGTAAGTTCCCGTTGTGGCTGACTCCGGACCAGGTGGCGATCTTGCCGATCAGCGAGAAGTTCAACGATTATGCTTATGAGGTAAAACGTCAGCTCGAAGCCGAAGATCTGAGCGTTCTGGTTGATGACCGTAATGAGAAAATCGGTCGTAAGATCCGTGATACAGAATTGAAACGTATCCCTTATATGCTCATTGTTGGAGAGAAAGAAGCAGAAAATAATGAAGTTTCTGTAAGAAAACAGGGCGAAGGTGATAAAGGTTCGATGAAAATTACTACCTTTGCAGCGCTTTTGAATGGCGAGGTAGAGGAAATGATGAATCGCTGGCAAAAAAGTAATGATTAAATAACTAATAACGAGGAGAATAAATCTTTTTGAATGAAGAATGACAGTCTGAAAGAACAGTATAGAATCAACGAACGTATTCGTGTTCGTGAAGTTCGTTTAGTAGGTGATAACGTAGAACAGGGAGTTTATCCTACTTCTCAGGCATTAAAGATGGCTGAAGATCAAGGGCTCGATCTGGTTGAAATTTCACCGAATGCTGCGCCCCCCGTTTGTAGAATTACTGATTATCAGAAATTCCTTTATCAACAGAAGAAGCGCCAGAAGGAACAGAAGGCGAAATCTGTGAAAGTGATCGTGAAGGAGATCCGTTTCGGACCTCAGACCGACGATCATGATTACAACTTCAAGTTGAAACATGCGAAGGGATTTTTGGAAGAAGGAGCAAAAGTAAAAGCATATGTGTTCTTTAAAGGACGTTCCATTCTTTTCAAAGAGCAAGGAGAGGTATTGTTGCTTCGTTTTGCCAATGACTTGGAGGAATACGGAAAGGTAGAACAATTGCCGGTACTGGAAGGTAAACGTATGATCATCATGCTGACACCGAAGAAAGCCGGAGCTGCCGCCGCTTCCAAACCTGCCGTTTCAAAACCGGTAGTGAAGAAGGTGGTCGTGACTCCCAAGCCCAAGACTGAAGAGTCTGAATGATAAGGAAAGAAACCACCCGCTAAAGGGTGTAAAGTTTAATAATTAAAATATATTGGAAAATGCCTAAGATGAAGACTAATTCCGGTGCCAAAAAAAGATTCGCTCTTACCGGAACAGGTAAAATCAAAAGAAAACACGCTTTTAAAAGTCACATTCTGACAAAGAAGACTACAAAGCAGAAGAGAAATCTTACTCACACAGGTTTGGTTGCCAGTGTGGACGTAAGCAACGTTAAGCAGTTGCTTGGTTTGAAGTAATCTTTTTTAATTAAGCGAGTTTTACAAGATTTTTATTAACCGAATGTATTTAGCAAATAAGATCATCCGATAGTGATGACGCTAACATTCAAAACAGATTAGTATTATGCCTAGATCAGTAAATCATGTTGCTTCAAGAGCAAAAAGAAAACGGATTTTAAAACTTACCCGTGGTTACTATGGTGCACGTAAGAACGTGTGGACCGTTGCTAAAAATACCTGGGAAAAAGGTTTGACTTATGCATTCCGTGACCGTCGTAACAAGAAACGTAACTTCCGCGCATTGTGGATTCAGCGTATCAATGCTGCCGCACGTCTGGAAGGAATGTCTTACTCTCGTCTGATGGGAGCTTTGCATGCAGCAGGTATCGAAATCAACCGTAAAGTTCTTGCCGACTTGGCTATGAACCATCCGGAAGCTTTCAAAGCAATCGTTGCTAAAGTGAAGTAATTAACATTATAGAGCAATTGGAAAAAGAGCTCCATTCAGGAGCTCTTTTTTTTATGTCAAAAGTTTGGTGGTTTCATTCCTATTGCATATCTTTGTGATAAGAAAAATGAGTTAGCCGCACATGTTCGATTGGGAAACTCATCAGTTTATTTTAATTCCGAGACACAGCTCTTGTCGTCAATGGCGGGCCGCACCCTTCGGGGTATGCTTAGCACGGCGGATTACAAAGATGGCAAAGCACTCAAATCCTGTCATACGGAGTTTGTTCATATCTACGGTGCGGCTTTCTTTACATAGGAGGATATGTCAGAACAGGCATATCCTCTTTTTTTGTGCCCCGTCAAGCATAGTTTTAGACGGTGTAACGCTATGGGTTAGGGGAGCTAAAGCATCGCTTTTTGTTTGAAATAGGAGCTTGTCCGTTTTTTCTTCGTATATTTACCCTCCAAGAATTAAACACACTAAACTAAATATTTATGTTACTGCCAAAACAGTCTCGCAATTGTGTAACCGGGCTGGCTGCCGCTTGCTCGTTGCTATTGATTGCCTGCTCTCCGGAGGAAGTCCGGCAGGTCAATCTTATTCCCAAACCGGAACAGATGACAATGACCGGAGGAACTTTCACGGTCGATAGTCTCGCGTTATTTGGCGGGCAATCTTCCCGGAATATCAAAACAGTGATCGATGAAGCCTGGTCCGGTAACCCGGAAGGTTATCAGTTGGATGTGACGCCGGGAGGAATCGACCTGCGTGCCGGTTCGCCGGACGGTCTGTTCTATGGGATGCAGACGTTACGCCAACTCTATGCCGGAGGAGAGGTCCCATGTGTTTCGATCCGGGATAATCCTCGTTTTGGGTATCGGGGATTGCATCTGGATGTATCCCGTCATTTCTTCTCCAAAGAGGAAGTGATGAAATTGTTGGATGTGATGTCTTTTTACAAGTTGAACACCTTGCATATGCATCTGACGGATGCCGGAGGATGGCGTATCGAGATAGACAAATATCCGAAACTGACTTCTGAAACGGCCTTCCGCACCGAATCTGATTGGCGGAAGTGGTGGGACGGCCGCGACCGTAAGTATCTGCCGGAAGGGACGCCGGGCGCTTACGGCGGTTACTATACGAAGGAGGACATCCGGGAGATCGTGAAACATGCGGCTTCCAAACATATAAACATAATACCGGAGATCGAATTTCCGGGGCATTCGGAAGAGGTCCTGATGGCCTATCCCGAACTGAGCTGTTCGGGAAAGCCTTACCGGAACGGCGATTTTTGTATCGGTAACGAGCAGTCGTTTACATTCATGGAAGACGTATTGGCGGAGGTGATCGATCTTTTCCCGTCCGAATATATCCATGTCGGTGGCGATGAAGCCGGGAAGTCCGCCTGGAAGAAATGTCCGAAATGCCAGGCTTTGATGAAGGAAAAAGGAATGAAGAACGTGGACGAGCTTCAGAGTTACATGATTCACAGGGCTGAGGAGTTTCTGAATTCGAAAGATCGTAAGCTGATCGGCTGGGACGAGATCCTTGAAGGCGGTCTGGCTCCCGAAGCAACCGTCATGTCATGGCGGGGAGAAGACGGTGGAATCAAATCGGCACGGATGGGGCATGATGTGGTGATGACGCCGGGCAATTATATGTATTTGGATTTCTATCAGGCCGATCCGAAGACACAGCCGTATGCTATCGGAGGCTATACGCCGATAAAGAAAGTGTATAGCTATGATCCCGTCCCGGCGGATTCGTTGACGGCAGAGGAATGCCGGCATATTTTGGGAGTGCAGGCCAATACCTGGACCGAATATATCCAGACACCCGAACATCTGGAATATATGATGTTCCCGCGTGCCCTTGCCGTAGCCGAGATCGGATGGACGCCGCAGGAATTACGGACATGGGAGGATTTCAAACCTCGCATGAATGCGCATATTTCCAAATTGCAGGGAATGGGGATCCGTACTTTTACCCTTTCGGACGAATTGGAAGTGACCATGCAGGTCGATACGGCAGGCAGAAAGATAGAAGTCATACTGGATGCCGAGAAATACCCGGCGGAAATCCGCTACACGACGGACGGTTCCGTTCCGGTGGCATCTTCCGCCCTTTATGCCGGGCCGATAACCGTGCAAGATTCCGCCCATATCAAAGCCGCTATTTTCCGGGACGGTGTGCTTCAGGGGACACCGACGGAAAAGAAAGTGGATTATCATCGGGCCATCAATAAGCCTATACATTATAATAGTAAGCTCTACGAAGGCTATATGGCCGGAGGAACAAACGCCTTGTTGGACGGCTATCGGGGCGGTCTGACTTATCTGGACGGACGTTGGCAAGGTTATTTGGATGATCTGGACTGTGTGATCGATATGGAAGAGGAAACGGATATCCATAAAGTGTCCATTCGTTTCATGCAATTGATCGGTCCGGGGGTGTTCCAGCCCGGACAAGTGGAGTTGTTGACTTCGGAAGATGGTGAAAACTTTATTTCCCGCGGGATTGTTCCGACAACGGTTCCGGCTGATGATCCGGACCTCCTGTTCCAAGAATATACGTTCGACGGTAACTGGAAAGCCCGTTATGTCCGTTTGAAAGCGCCGAGGGCGAATCCCGGTTTTATTTTTGCGGATGAGATCGTTGTTTGGTAAATTAAAAATTAAGAATTAAGAATTAAAAAATATGAAGGTATTGTTGTTTTCTTTTTTATTGGGTTGCTGTTCTTTGCTGGTTTCTGCGCAACAGCCGGTAGATTATGTGAATCCGTTTATCGGGACAAGCAACTACGGGACGACCAATCCCGGTGCGATTTGCCCCCAGGGAATGATGAGTGTCACCCCCTTCAATGTGATGGGGTCGAAAAGTAATAAGTTTGACAAGGACAGCCAATGGTGGTCCACGCCTTATTCGGCGGATAATAATTTCTTCACTGGTTATGCGCACGTCAATCTGAGCGGTGTCGGTTGTCCGGAGATGGGAAGCCTGTTGTTGATGCCTACCTTTGGGGAGCTGAATGTGGATTACCACGAATACGGTAGTGAATATAAGAACGAGGTGGCCCATCCCGGCTATTACAGTAATATCCTGACGAAATATAACATCAAGACGGAAGCTACCGCCTCCATGCGTACCGGCCTGACACGTTTTACTTTCCCGAAAGGGCAGGGGAATATCCTCTTGAATTTGGGTGAGGGGCTGACGAATGAAACCGGTGCGACCGTTCGTATGGTGAGCGATACGGAGATAGAGGGAAGCAAGTTGCTCGGTACGTTCTGCTATAACCCGCAGGCTGTTTTCCCGATCTATTTCGTGATGAAGCTCAGCAAAGCCCCCAAGCAGGCCGGCTACTGGAAGAAACAGCGCGAGATGAAGGGTGTGGAAGCCGAATGGGATGCCTATTCCGGCAAATATAAATTGTACACGAAGTACGACCGTGAGATGAGCGGTGACGACATCGGCGTCTGGTTCAAGTATGATACCGAAGAAGACGAAGTGATCGAAGTAAAGATGGGTGTCTCGTTTGTCAGCATCGAAAATGCCCGCTTGAATATGAACACCGAACAGCCGGATTTCAATTTCGACAAAGTGCGTGCGACTGCCGGCAAGATGTGGAACGACGATCTGTCGCGTGTGATGGTGGAAGGCGGGACGAACGACGATAAGACGATTTTCTATACCGCCATGTACCACCTGCTGATCCATCCGAACATCATTCAGGACGTGAATGGCGAATATCCGATGATGGAAAGCCTGAAAGTCGGCCATACTACCGGAAACCGCTATACGGTCTTTTCGCTCTGGGACACCTACCGCAATGTCAGCACATTGATGACATTGCTCTATCCCGAAAAACAGCTTGACATCATCCGCACCATGATCGACATGTACAAGGAAAGCGGATGGCTCCCGAAGTGGGAACTGTACGGACGCGAGACACTGACGATGGAAGGCGATCCGTCTATCCCTTATATCGTGGATGCTTATATGCGCGGTTTGCGCGATTACGATATCGAGACTGCCTACGAAGGGATGCGCAAGGGTGCTACTACTCCCGGAGAGTTCAACCTGCTCCGCCCGGACAATAACGACTATATGAGCAAAGGCTACGTCCCCTTGCGCGAACAGTATGATAATTCGGTTTCGCATGCCTTGGAATATTATATTGCCGACTGGAATCTCTCGTTGTTGGCAGATGCGTTGGGAAAGAAGGAAGACGCCAAGTTGTTCCGTGAGCGGGCTATGGGGTATAAGCATTACTATTGCAAGGAGTTCGGTACGCTTCGTCCCATCCTGCCCGACGGCACGTTCTATTCCCCTTTCGATCCGAAACAGGGGGAGAACTTCGAGCCGAGCCCCGGTTTCCATGAAGGAAACGCCTGGAACTACACGTTCTATGTCCCCCATGACATCAAAGGCCTTGCCAAACTGATGGGCGGTCAGAAGAAGTTTGTCGATAAGTTGCAGATGGTCTTCGACAAAGGGTACTACGATATGGCAAACGAGCCGGATATCGCCTATCCGTACCTCTTCAGCTATTTCAAGGGAGAAGCTTGGCGTACGCAGAAGCTGGTCCGCGAACTGTTGGGCAAATATTATCACAATGCCCCGAACGGGCTTCCGGGTAACGACGATACGGGTACGATGTCTACCTGGGCGATCTTCTCGATGATGGGATTCTATCCGGCCTGTCCCGGTGACCTGGATTATGTTGTGACTTCTCCGACCTTCAACAAGGTGACGATCCGGCTGGACGAGAAGTTCTACCCGAAAGGCGAATTGGTGATCGAGTCCGCCCGCAAAACCCCGGAAGATATTTATATCAAAGAGGTGACAGCCGGCGGAAAGAAGCTGAAAGGGTATACGATTTCGCAAGACGAACTGGTGAATGCCGGGACATTGCGCTTCACGCTGGAAAACAAGCATTGATTTCCCCTCTCAATTTTATTTGAAATGGCATTTAAACGTTGAAAAACGGTTTCAAATTTTCTTGAAGCCGTTTTTCACTATTAAATCCCCGTTTCAATATTTCTTGAAGTGCCTTTTTAATGGTGAAAAACCGTTTCAAGAAAAATGGAGATGGGTTTCACCATTGAAAAATGGCTTCAAGAAAATTAGAAACGACTTTTCAACGTTTAAATGCCATTTCAAATATTCTTGAGACCTATAAATTATTATCTTTGCACACGTAAAAAAGAAAAACAGTTTAATCCATATTATATAATGTATAGAACAAGAACATGTGGCGACCTGCGCCTTGCCGATGAAGGCTTGGTGATTACGCTGGCCGGCTGGGTACAGAAAACCCGTAAGATGGGTGGCATGACGTTCGTGGATATCCGCGACCGTTACGGTATTACGCAATTGGTGTTTAACCAGGAAGTGGATGCCGTTCTTTGTGAGAAAGCAAATAAGCTGGGACGCGAATATGTTATCCAGGTGACGGGAACCGTTCGCGAACGTTCCAGCAAAAACCCGAATATCCCTACCGGTGAGATCGAAATCATCGTTTCGGAACTGAATGTCCTGAATGCTGCCGTGACTCCTCCTTTCACGATTGAAGACGATACGGATGGGGGGGACGACCTGCGCATGAAATACCGTTATCTGGATTTGCGCCGCAACGCCGTCCGCAAGAACCTGGAACTGCGTCATCGTATGGCTTTCGAGGTGCGTAACTATCTGGACAAGCAGGGATTCCTGGAAGTCGAAACTCCGGTGCTGGTAAACTCGACGCCTGAAGGGGCGCGTGACTTTGTCGTGCCTTCCCGTATGAATCCCGGACAGTTCTACGCTTTGCCTCAGTCTCCGCAGACGTTGAAGCAGTTGTTGATGGTTTCCGGTTTCGACCGTTATTTCCAGATCGTGAAATGTTTCCGTGACGAAGACCTGCGTGCGGACCGCCAGCCCGAATTTACACAGATCGACTGCGAAATGAGCTTTGTGGAACAGGAAGACGTGCTGAACATTTTCGAAGGAATGGCCAAGCATCTGTTCAAGGTGATCCGGGGCATCGATATAAAAGAAGCTTTCCCGCGTATCAGTTGGCACGATGCCATGAAATATTACGGAAGCGACAAGCCGGACCTGCGTTTCGATATGAAGTTCGTCGAACTGATGGACATCATGAAGGGACACGGTTTCTCCGTATTCGATAATGCTGCTTATGTCGGCGGTATCTGTGCGGAAGGGGCGGCTTCTTATACGCGCAAGCAGCTGGATGCGCTGACCGAGTTTGTGAAACGTCCGCAGATCGGTGCAAAGGGCATGGTATATGCCCGTGTGGAGGCAGACGGCAATGTGAAGTCGAGCGTGGATAAATTCTATACCCAAGAAGTATTGCAGCAGATGAAAGAGGCTTTCGGTGCAAAACCGGGCGACTTGATTCTGATCCTTTCCGGCGACGATGCGATGAAGACGCGCAAACAACTTTGCGAATTGCGTCTGGAAGTGGCCGGTCAGTTGGGCTTGCGTGACAAGAACAAGTTCGCCTGCCTGTGGGTGATCGACTTCCCGCTGTTCGAGTGGAGCGAAGAAGACCAGCGCTTCTATGCAATGCACCATCCGTTTACTTCTCCCAAACCCGAAGATATTCCTTTGCTGGACAGCGATACGGGAGCCGTCCGTGCGAATGCATACGACATGGTGATCAATGGTGTCGAAGTGGGTGGCGGTTCCATCCGTATCCACGACAGCAAGTTGCAGGATAAGATGTTCCAGTTGCTGGGCTTCACCGAAGAAAAGGCACAGGAGCGTTTCGGCTTCCTGATGAATGCCTTCAAGTATGGTGCGCCTCCTCACGGTGGTCTGGCTTACGGTCTGGACCGTTGGGTCTCTTTGTTTGCCGGCCTCGATTCTATCCGTGACTGTATCGCGTTCCCGAAAAACAACTCCGGTCGCGATGTCATGCTGGATGCGCCCGGACAACTGGATGATTCGCAGTTGGAAGAATTATGCCTGAAAGTAGATATTAAGGAGTAATATACCGATAGGTCGATTTGCCGGTATGCTGGTGAATGGTTCACTGGCCTATTGGCAAATTGATTTATTTATAAATTATTGATTATGTTAAGGGTTAAGGATATACTGAAAGAAATCGAACAATACGCTCCGTTGCCATTGCAGGAGAGCTTTGACAATGCAGGTGTGCAGGTAGGCGATGTGAATCAGCCGGCTACCGGTGCACTTCTTTGCCTCGACGTCACCGAAGAGGTGGTGGACGAGGCGATAGAGATGGGGTGTAATCTGATTGTCTCTCATCATCCTTTGGCCTTTAAAGCCTTCAAATCCCTGACCGGTTCGACCTATATCGAGCGGTGCATGATGAAGGCCTGCAAGTATGACTTGGTGATCTATGCCGCCCATACCAATCTCGATAATGCGGCGGGAGGCGTGAACTTCCGTCTGGCGGAACTGATCGGGCTGGAAAATGTCCGTGTCCTGAGCCCCCAGAAAGGTGCTTTGCTGAAGCTGGTCACTTTCGTGCCGGAGGCCTATGCCGATTTGGTGAGGACGACCTTGTTCAATGCGGGAGCCGGAGCGATAGGCGGCTATGATTCCTGTAGCTTCAGCCTGCCGGGGAGCGGGACTTTCCGTGCCGGCGAAGGGACGAACCCGTTCTGTGGCGAAATAGGCGAGTTGCATGTGGAGCCGGAAATCCGTATCGAAACGATATTGCCCGCTTTCCGTAAGTCGACGGTGACGCGTGCGTTGCTTTCCGTCCATCCTTATGAAGAACCGGTATTCGATTTCTATCCTTTGGATAATGCCTGGAACCAGGTCGGTTCGGGGGTAGTCGGAGAGTTGCCCGAAGAAGAGAGTGAATTGGGCTTCCTGCAACGGATCAAGGAACTGTTCCAAGTGGGGTGCGTGAAGCATTCCGCCCTGACCGGCAAGCCGATACGCGAAGTCGCTTTATGCGGGGGGAGCGGCGCTTTCCTGATCAAAGACGCAATCAGTTACGGTGCGGACGTTTTCATTACGGGGGAGGCTAAATATAATGACTTTTACGATGTGGAAGACCGGATTCTGCTGGCGGTTATTGGTCATTATGAAAGTGAAGTCTGTACAAAAGATATCTTTTATAACATAATATCGAAAAAATTCCCTACCTTTGCGGTACATTTTTCGAATGTTAATTCAAACCCGGTAAAATATTTATAGAATGGCTACAGATAAACAATCAGCTGAAAAAGAGATTACAGTTGAAGAAAAGCTTTCTACGCTGTATCAGCTTCAGACGATGATGACTGAAATTGATAAGATCAAGACACTTCGCGGCGAACTTCCCTTGGAAGTACAGGACCTGGAAGATGAGATCGCTGGTCTGGAAACACGTCTTCAGAACTATCAGTCAGAAATTAAAGATTTTGAGAATGCTGTTGTAGAACAGAAACATAAGATTACGGAGTCAACCGGTCTGATTGAAAAATATAAAGCGCAGTTGGATAACGTGCGTAACAACCGTGAGTTCGACAACTTGTCAAAAGAAATAGAATTCCAGGGACTTGAAATCGAGTTCTCTGAAAAGAAGATTCGTGAATTCGGTGAAGCGATCAACCGTAAGAAAGAAGAGATCGCCGAACTGTCCGAAAGACTGGAAGGCCGTAAGGCTGATTTGGTTCAAAAGCAGGGCGAACTGGAACAGATCATTTCCGAAACCAAGCAGGACGAAGAGAAACTGCGCGAAAAAGCAAAGAAACTGGAGGCGAATATCGAACCGCGCCTCTTGACTGCTTTCAAACGTATCCGCAAGGGGGCACGTAACGGCTTGGCTGTCGTATATGTACAGCGTGGTGCCTGCGGTGGTTGTTTCAACAAGATTCCGCCCCAGAAACAGTTGGATATCAAGTTGCGTAAGAAAGTGATCGTTTGCGAATACTGTGGTCGTATCATGATCGACCCTGAATTGGCAGGCATAGAAGAATAATCGGATGCGCGACGTTGTCCGTGCATATATAGAGAAATATCGGTTGCTTACGGAAAACCGTCCGGTTCTGGTCGGTGTAAGTGGCGGAGCAGATTCAATAGCCCTACTCACCATTTTGGTGGAGTCGGGCTATTCCTGTATTGCGGCGCATTGTAATTTTCATTTGCGGGGAGACGAATCCCTGCGTGACGAACAGTTTGTAAGGGAGTATGCCCGAAAACTGGATGTCCCTTTCCTGATGACGGACTTCGATACCCGAAAATATGCAGCCGACCGGCATCTCTCCATTGAAATGGCTGCCCGCGAGGTGCGCTATGGCTGGTTCGAAGAGCAACGGGCTGCAACCGGGGCGCAGGCTGTCGCTGTGGCTCATCATCGTGACGACAGTGTGGAAACGCTTTTGATGAATCTGGTACGTGGGACCGGCATCAGGGGAATGAGCGGGATTCGTCCGAGGAACGGTTTCGTGGTGCGCCCTTTGCTTGCCGTGAGCCGTGAGGATATCTTGGAGTGGCTTGCCGGACGCGGTTTGACGTATGTGACCGACAGTACCAACCTTTCCGATGCTTATACGCGCAATTTTATCCGTCTGCGTGTCCTTCCGCTTCTGGAGGAAATCAATCCTTCCGTGAAGGATGCGATCGCCCGTACGTCCGAACATCTGTCGGCAGCCGAAGCCGTTTATCTGCATGTGGTGGAAGAGGCGAGGAATGCCGTGGTCGAGCAAGGGGACCGCCTTTCGATTGCCGCCTTGATGCGTTACCCGTCGCCCGATGCTATTTTATACGAGTTACTCAAAACCTATGGCTTTACTCGTCCGGTGGCGGAGGATGTTTATTTGTCCCTGACGAAAGAATCGGGCAAAACCTTTTTCTCTTCTACGCACCGGTTGATAAAAGATCGGGACTATTTATTGTTATCTCCCCTTGTAAAAGAAGAGGTCCGTGAATATACACTGACCGGTGGCGAGAAAGTTTGGTCCGGTCCTGTCGAACTTTCTTTCGAGAAGATTGTTATTAAGGAAGATTTCCATATCCGGAAAGATAAAAATATCGCTTATTTCGATTACGACAAACTGACTTTTCCGCTTACCCTGCGTACATGGAAAGAAGGAGATTGGTTTATTCCTTTTGGCATGAAAGGGCGGAAGAAATTAAGCGATTATTTCTCGGATCATAAATTCAGCCGTTTAGATAAGGAACGGACGTGGCTTTTATGCAGCGGAGGCGCTGTTATCTGGATTGTAGGAGAACGTTCCGATAATCGTTTTTGCCTGGACAAAACAACTAAAAGTGTGTTAGTTGTGAATTTTTTTCCGACAAAAAGCGAGAGTAACTGAAAATATTATTACATTTGCAAAGATTTACTCCGCAGATGTGTTACTAATGATTCAAATTAGCTCAACAATCCGGTTTTCACATGAAATTATTAATTATCAAATTATAAAAGATACAATGATTGCGTTGTACGCGTGCCGTGTCCGGTCGTGTAAGTACGTCGTTTTTATTATTCACTTCGCATTATGCAAAAATATAACATTCTAGAACTAAATGAAAAACTCCTTCCTGAGTTGCAAAGTATAGCGGAAGAGTTAGGTATTAAAAAAGTAAGTTCCCTTAAGAAAGAGGAACTTGTATACAGAATTCTTGACGAACAGGCCATTTCATACGCCGGCATCCAGGCTGAAAAGGAGAAAGAAAAGGAAGCAAAGAAAGCAGAAAGGCAGACTAAGGCTAAGAAAACAAAAGCTGCGGCTCCGAAAGGCGCAAAAGCTGATGCCAAAACGAAAGTCGCTGCTCCCGCCACACCCGTTGAAGCTTCGGTAGAAGAGGTCGTTCCGGAAGCTCCGGAACAGCCCGAACGTAAAAGACGGACTCGTATTGACAAGAAAGAAAAAGTGGCCGCGGCTGTTGTTCCTGTCCAGAAAAACGAAGAAGCAGCCGTTTCCAAAAGTCCGGTTTCAGCCAATGCTCCTGTATCCGAAACTCTTGTCCAGGTAGCTGATGCTACGGCCGACGTCCCTGCCGAAACGGTAAAACCGGCAGCAAAGAAAGTGGTTAAGAAGACTGACAAGCCTGTAGAGAAACCGTTGCTTCCTCCTGTTGTCGTGGAATCGGATAACGGAGAGCTTCCGGCCGAAATCGCTCCCGAAGTAACGGAAGAACCGGCTGTCGTGGAAACTCCTGCCGCTTCGACTCCGGCAGACGAACCTAAACGTGTGGTATTCCGCCATCCGGACACCAAATCAGTTCTCGATCAACTTTTCCCATTTTCTTCCACACCTGCAAAACCGGAACCGAAAGCGCGGGAAGAACAACCTGCAGCCGCCCAGCAGCAGAACAATCCTCGCCAGAATAACAACAGACAGAACAACCAGAATAATCATAACAACCAGCGCAACAACAATAATAACAATGCTGTGCAGGAAAAACAGTATGAGTTTGACGGTATACTGACAGGTGTCGGTGTGCTGGAAATGATGCCTGACGGATATGGTTTCTTGCGTTCTTCCGATTATAACTACCTGACTTCCCCGGATGATATTTA
>OFOU01001591.1_pt1 | contig 13166 bp, 6 predicted proteins | sample 1542061 | NCBI WGS metagenome assembly OFOU01 (sample SAMN04209239, study PRJEB22552) | human gut metagenome | biome: gut; material: feces | host: Homo sapiens | place: USA: Oklahoma
GCTTGAAGTCCCCAGCACACTCATCAGAACACCTATAATTATTAACCTAAAAACATTTGCTATACGATGATTCATATTGTCGTTGGCAATCTTGTTAGTTAAACATTCAGTTTTACGGTTGCAAAGTTAGGCATAATTTCCGATATATCCGTGTATTATTTTGCTGAATAAACATACTTTGTTGCAAAGGCAGAAAAATATTCGAAAATATCTGAAAACAGAAATAAGAATTGACACACATCAAGTCAGAAAAAGCAAAGAAAATAACAAAACACACACTCTATTCAACTCAAGAATTGACCGAAAACAACCAAAGACCAATTAACAAAGCACAAAAGGTTATGACAATTCATATAATAATTAATGTACGCGTACCTTATATATAATAGATAAATAATAGAATAATCAATATAAATCAACCATCAAGTAAATAAATTGTAACGCTAACACTTAATCTTTAATAAATATGACGAAAATTACATTTTATTTTCACTAAAGCAGAAAAGTATTAGTAATCAGCAAAATATGTACAAGCTATTTTGCAAAAAATAGCTATCTTTGCAGCAGATTTACAAAATAGCCTAAAGGTTTAGAATAAACAATATAAAAACAAATAAATATAATCACAACAATGGAAAAAGTAAATGCAACCTAGAGCTAGCCTCTAGCCTTTTCTTCTCATCAGAAAAAGATGACGAAGGAATAATCAGAGAGCAATAATCCGATTTGGATTCTTTCCCGTATCGATCGTATAAGTGAAAGAGCCAAACTGTTTTAACCAACTAACAAAAATTGTATGAACTTTAAAAGTAGAGAAAAGTTGCTTGCTAGTGTAGCTGCCCTGAGTCTTCTCGGCATCTCCCCTCAGCAAACTTTCGCAGCCCAGATCACAACGAATCAGGCTGTGCAACAGACCAAGAAGATTACTGGTAACGTATCCGATGCAATGGGTCCTATCATCGGTGCAACAGTAAAAGTGAAAGGCACAAAAAATGCCGCAGTGACAGACTTTGATGGTAACTACACACTGAATGTAGGTGCCGGACAGACTGTAGAGGTAACTTATGTAGGATACATCACCAAATCATTTAAGGTGGGCGGTCAGAACAAGTACAACATTACTTTGACCGAAGACAACAACAGTCTTCAGGAAGTAGTGGTTGTAGGTTATGGTACCATGAAGAAGAGCGACCTCGCCGGTGCTTCCGCTTCTATGGACGAAAAGACATTGAAGCAGACTCCTATTACCAACGTTGACCAGGCTTTCCAGGGAAAGATTTCCGGTGTAAACGCTGTCCAGACATCCGGTCAGCCAGGTTCTGCCGTAGCCGTTAGCGTTCGTGGTATCGCTACTATCAATGCCAATTCTGAGCCATTATACGTTGTAGATGGTGTCATCTTCAACTCACAGAGCAACAGCGGTTCATCACTCGGTTTGGGTGATAAGCTCGGTAACGGTTCTCACTCAGCCGTATCTCCTTTGTCTTTGATTAACCCTAGCGATATCGTGAGCATGGAGGTATTGAAGGATGCTTCTGCTACTGCTATCTATGGTGCTCAGGGTGCCAATGGTGTCGTTTTGATTACCACCAAGAAGGGTAAGGCAGGCGAAGCTAAGTTTACCTATACCGGTAGCGTAGCTGCAAGTCGACAGAACAAGCGCCTGGATATCATGAACTTGCGCGAGTTTGCAGAATATTACAACGATTTGGCTAACCAGGGCGAAATCTCCAAGCCAGACCCTGTATATAGCGACCCATCTATCCTTGGTATCGGTACCAACTGGCAGGATGCTATCTTCCAGACAGCATGGCAGCAGTCTCACCAAATCGCAGCAGAAGGTGGTACTGATAAGGTAAACTACTATATCTCAGGCAACTGGACAGACCAGGACGGTACTATCATCGGATCAGAATTCCAGCGCTATTCTATGCGTGTGAACCTTTCAGCACAGTTGAAGAAATGGTTCAAGCTCGGCTTGAACGCAACTTATTCAAAGACAGCAGAGAGTTTGAAGCTGGCAGATGGTGAAGAAGGTTTGATCAACTACTCTTTGACAACACCTCCAGATATCCAGATTTACAATATTGATGGCGGATACTCAAGCGTATCTAAGGAAGGATTCACCAATCCTAACCCTATCGCCATGGCTATGGAAGATGATATTCTGCTCGACCGTCAGAGTCTGAATGGTAGTGTCTTTGCAGATATCACCCTGATGAAGGGCTTAACCTGGCATAGCCAGTTGGGTTTCGATATCGGTGCATCCAAGGCTGAGACCTACAACCCGATGATTGACCTCGGAACCTGGAAGCGTCAGAGTAACCAGAGCCGCCTGCAGAAGAACAGCAATAACTTCTGGTCGTTGAACAACTATCTGCAATATTCTACAACTATCGGCAAACATAGTATCACAGCTATGCTCGGACAGGAGTGCTGGGAATCAAAATATGACTATGTATCAGCATTCAACACCAATCTTCCTAACGATGTAGTTCACAACCCAGCATTGGGTCAGGGCGACCCACAGATTGGTTCTGGTTGGGGAAGTTCTTCCATGGCTTCCTTCTTCACCCGTGAGACTTACAACTACGACGACCGTTACCTCGCTACCTATACTTATCGTTATGATGGTAGTTCCAACTTCGGTCCAAACAACCGTTGGGCAGGTTTCCATTCATTGGCTTTGGGTTGGCGTTTCACCAACGAGCAGTTCATGAAGAACATCAAGTGGCTGAGCAATGGTAAGTTACGTATCGGTTGGGGTCAGACAGGTAACTCCAACATCGGTGGTTACAAGTGGGGTTCTGCGATGAGCACCATGGATACAGCCTTGGGTACCAGCTTCCGCCCTGCCAACCTGAAGAACCTCGATATCAAGTGGGAGACTCAGGAGCAGTGGAACGTAGGTCTCGACCTCGGATTCTTAAACAACCGCATAAATCTGACCGTAGATTGGTATAAGAAGATGAGTAAGGACATGCTGATGCAGCTCAACCTGCCTTCCATCATGGGTACCAGCGGTAATGCATCTTCAGCCCTCGCTGCACCATACGGAAACTATGGTGATATCGAGAACACCGGTCTTGAGATTGCCCTCAACACCCACCCTATCGTCACCAAGGACTTCGACTGGACTTCAGACATCACCATCTCTATCAACAAGAACAAGCTGAAGAGTCTTTCCGGCAGTACCGCCTTGCTCGGTAAGGGTCAGTGGAGCGATGTGGTATCTCGTTCTATTCCAGGCGAATCACTCTACGGTTTCTATGGTTACGTAGTAGAGGGAGTATATAAGGATCTCGAAGATATCCTAAGTTCTCCGGTTCAGACTCTCCAAAAGAACAACTACAACGAGACCACTGATGCCGACGGCACCAAGCACTACTCTTGGAAGGATGCCAGCGAGCTGAATCGCACCAACACCACCTACGTAGGTGACTTGAAGTACAAGGACATCAACAAAGATGGCAAGATTGATGAGAATGATAAGACCAACATCGGTTCTCCACTGCCAAAGTGGACCTTCGGATGGAACAATACCTTCCGCTACAAGAACTTCGACCTGAATATCTTCATCAACGGTTCTGTAGGCGCCAAGGTAGCCAACTATCTGAACATGAAGATGACTCACATGAACTCTCCATGGAGCAACCAGCTGAAGGATGTCAACAAGCGAGTTCACCTCGTAGCCAAGGATGGCAACTACACAGGCAACTGGTATGATAACATCTCTAATTTGACAGTTGACAATCCAAACTCGATGTACCCACGTGCTTCCATCAACGACCCTAACGATAACGACGCATTCAGCGACCGTTATATCGAGGATGGTTCATACGTACGCTTGAAGAGCATGGCTCTGGGATACACATTCGACCAGAAGCTCATTCAGAAGATTGGTCTCACCAACCTCCGACTGACTCTCACAGCGTCTAACCTCTTCACCATCACAGGTTACAGCGGTTACGACCCAGAGGTAGGTCTTTCAACTCAGAGTGCAAATGTATATGGTCTGGACTTCGGTCGCTACCCTTCTCCAACCACCGTTACATTTGGTTTGAACTTATCATTCTAATATCCAAAACGAACAGTTATGAAATTTAAGAACATTAAATATACAGCATTTGTAATGCTCCTCGGTATGGGAATGACCTCTTGCGGTGACTTCCTTGACAAGCCGGTAGAGGACAATTACAACACAGAGAACTATTACAACGGCGATGCTTCCTGCATCTCTGGCGTAAACTATCTCTACAACTCACCTTGGTATGATTTCCAGCGTGGATTCATCAAGGTTGGTGAGGTTATGTCGGGTAATATGTATTGGGGCTCAAGCCCTTACATGAACTTCAGCACCAATGGTACCGATGAGGACCTGGTAAACATGTCTTACTCACTCTGGGCAGAGATTGGTCACTGCAGTACCGTTTACGAATCATTGAAGAACGCCATCAACACCTCTGAAAAGGTGAAGAACCAGTGTTTGGGCGAGTGCCTTGCCTGGAAGGCGATGGCATACTTCTATTTGGTACGCACCTTCGGTGATGTGCCTATCATCCACAGCAACTCAGAGACGCTTAGCAAAGGTGACTACAATCAGGTGAGCAAGGTACAGAAAGCAGATGTATATGAGTATATCATCATGACCCTGGAAAAGGCAATGGAACTTCTTCCTAAGGAAAAGAACACTTCAGGCCGCATCGACTACTATTGCGCAGAAGGTCTGCTCAGTAAGGTTTACCTGACCAAGGCTGGTGTTTCAGGCTCCTTGAATCAGGACGATTTGAAGAAGGCTGCCGAATATGCAAAGGATGTCATCGAGAACTCAGGCAGAGGATTGATGGAGCACTACGAGGATATCTTCCGTGGCTCTAACCAGTTCTGCGATGAGATTATGATTGCATGGCGCTGGACAGTAGGTACTCAGTGGACTTCTCAGAACGCCCTCCAGAGCGACTTGGCTCCAGAAGGTTTCGATGAGAATGGTGACTGCTGGGGCGGTTGGAATGGTCCATCAGTTGATTTGATGGAAGCCTTCGGTGTATCTCCTAAGGATGATCCAGCAAGCCGTGTAGATCCAGATCACCGTCGCAAGGCTACCATCATGATGCCAGGCGATGTTTATTCTTACTTCTGGAGAGACCACGATCTTCCTGCCAATGCACAGAAGGATCGTATCAAGAAGGGATTCTCATACTTGGATTTCTGGTATAACAAAGCCTACAACTCAGCAGCAACTGGTCAGTGCCAGGGGCCTTGCGGTGGTAACAACGTGAAGAACCTTTATGGCGACAACGCAGACCACAAGGCAGAGTTGGGCATCACTCCAGGTCGCATGTCAAATGCTCTTCCTACTCCACTTCTCCGTCTGTCAGACATTTATCTTATCTACGCAGAGGCACAGGTTCTGATGGGTAACAATACCGACCAGCTTGCCCTGGATTGCTTCAATGAGGTACGCGGACGTGCATACGAGTGGCAGGGATTCGTAAGAAAGACCTCTCTTACATTCGATGACATCTGGAAGGAGCGCCGCCTGGAGTTTGCAGGTGAGGGTGACCGCTGGTACGACTACGTGCGCCGTGCATACTATGATGTCGACAGCTGCATCAAGGAATTGAAGGCACAGCACCGCAACCAGATGTGGAACTGTGATGAAGTTTATAAGGCATACTACAACAGTGGTACATGGGACAGCTCTAAGATGCAGTATGATGAGAATACAGCAGCTCCTAATGTAACAGCCAGCAGCTTTACATTGCCATTCCCTACTGAAGACGTAGCCCTGAACCCTAACCTGGGTAGCACCGCAACTCCAGTACACGTAGATGTACGTAATACATTCAGTTATTAATACCTATAGTTATTAATCAATAAAGAGAATTTCATTATGAAAATCAAGAATATAAATGGGGCATTGTTCGCCGTGGCACTTGCAGCAGTCAGCGCGGGATTCACTTCTTGCGAGGACGAGCCAGACAAGTATGAAGTTGCAGGCGGAACCCCTACCATCGATTATGTTCGTCCTGTGGATGCAGCCAGCAAGGACTCTCTGCTCACAGAAGCTTCTCTCAACAATACCATCTGTATTGTGGGTAGAAACCTGAGAAGTGTAACCAAGATCAACTTCAACGACCAGGCTGCCGTATTGAACACCAGTTACATGACGGACAACACCATCATCGTAACAGTGCCAAAGAACATTCCAGGCAAGGTGACTGACAAGATTTACTTCATCACCAACAACAAGGACACTTTGGACTACGACTTCAAGACCGTAGTTCCAGCCCCAACTATCAATGGCATGAGCAACGAGTGGGCAGCTCCAGGCGAAGAAGTAACCATCAAGGGCGACTACTTCCTGGATTACGACGACAGTCATCTGACTATCAAGGTGGGTGATAACTACACCATCCCTTACGAGGACTTGAAGATCAGCCTGAACAGCATCCGCTTCAATATGCCGGAGGATATGCCTAAGCATGAGCCTATCACCATCACCACCATCAATGGTACAACCAAGGCAGGCTTCCGCTACATGGACAACCGCGGTATGCTCTTCGACTTTGATACTCCTTGGAAGGAAGGTGGAGAAGTGTTGGGCAACAATGGTTGGCACAATCGTACAATCACATCCGATGGCACATCACTCTCAGGCAACTACATGGTTCTCGGTGAGACAGCCATGGGCTCAGATGGTAAATGGAACGACGGTAACTTCTCGTTCGAGTACTGGCCAGGAAGCTGGCAGGACCCAGAGACCTATTCTAGCCGTCCACGTATGCAGGATCTCGCCGACTTCAGTGACTGGAAGAACATGAGCTTGAAGTTTGAGATGTGCATACCAAAGGACAACAGCTGGTCGGCTGCTCCTATGCAGATTTATTTCGGTAGCGTAGCTCAGGTTAGTCTTGGTAATGCAGGTGTAAAGGATATCTATGGCAATGTATTGGCAGGAGCCAACAACACCTTTCTGAAAGAACAGGGTAAACTGGCACGTGCCATCTACATGCCTTGGCAGAATACAGAAGACAAGCTCTACAATACCGAGGGCAAGTGGGTAACCGTTACTATCCCATTGGCAAACTTCATTTATGACTTTGACGGCAACAAGGGATTGAGCTACAGTGGCGTGAACGACTTCAGTGCCTTCAACATCTTCATTGTGAAGGGTGCTTACAACGATGCCAACGTATTTCCTACCGGTGTGGATTGTAATCCAATCATCAAGATTGACAACATCCGTGTGGTTCCAAACAAATAAACTTATAATCTGAATTAATATGAAAAAGATAAGCAACATATTCGCCATGTTGGTGGTAGCCCTCGTAGGGCTATCGCTGACAGCGTGCAGCGACGGAGATGATCTCTCAACCGACCAGTACGGCAACGACATCTCCCTCCAGTCATTCGGTCCTTGCCCAGTACTCCGTGGCGGTACCTTGTACTTCTATGGTACAAACTTGGACCAAATTGAGTCTATCAACCTGCCGGGTGCAGACCCAATTACCGCATACGAGATTCTTCAGAGCGGTTACAACAGCAAGATTTCCATCCAGGTTCCTGCCGAGAAATGCGAACCGGGTCAGATTGTGCTGAAGACCAAGAAGGGCGGCGAGATTACATCCGTATCTCCTATCACCTATCGCGAGGACATCGAAATCACCAAGTTCTTCGTAGGTAACGAAGGTACTATGGTAGGTAATGTAGGCGACGTAGTGACCATCAAGGGTGATTATCTCAACCTGATGCACGGCGTTATCTTCGCCGGTAGCGATACCATCAAGGAGGCAGAGTTCGTAGGTCACGACCGCTATACCATCCAGGTGAAGATTCCTGCTGAGGCTCGCACAGGTGTCATCACATTGACAGATACCATCAAGGATGGTACCTCTCTGGAGACCAAGGAAGAATTGACCATCAATACGCCTGAGGCTACTCCTATCAAGGACCGCAACATCAAGGCTGGTGAGGTTTTGAGCATCAAGGGTGCTTCATTCGACCAGATTGTCAGCGTGAAGTTTGAGGGCGCTACAGTAGATGCAGCCGACTTCGAGTCACAGAGTGCAGCAGAGATTACCGTAAAGGTTCCTGCCAAGGCTACAGACGGTACCTTCTATGTAGTAACCAAGAGCGGCATCGAAGTTCCAGTTGGCAACATCATTACCGTGGTTCCAACCCAGCTCGTTGCAACACCTAACCCAGTGAAGAATGGTGCAGAAATCACCATCACCGGTAAGGATATGGATCTGATTACAGGTATCGCATTCCCTAACGCCAAGGAATCTAAGCTTAACAAGGTTGAGACTACAAAGGTTACTTCTACAGTACCAGAGGATGCACAGAAAGGCGACATCACTTTGAGTCTTGATAATGGCAAGACCGTTGTAGTAGCCTATACCCTGGTGGAGCCAACCGTAGCTTCCTGCACACCAGCAGCCATCACAGCTGGCGAGAAGACCGTCATCAAGGGTACAGATCTCGACCTCGTGAAGAGCATCACCTTCCCTGGCGATGTAGAGCAGACCGTTGACAAATTTGCAGCACAGAATGCCCAAGCCATCGCAGTGACAGTTCCTGCAGCCTGCGCCGGTACAGGCTTCAAGCTCAACCTGAAGAATGGTACAACCATAGAGATGAAGGATGCATTGAGCATCAAAGCAGCTACCGATCCAGCTATTGCTTCTGTCACTCCAGGTGAAGCTATCGCAGGTTCAACCATCACCATCACAGGTAAGAACTTCCAGAACATCCAGAACCTCTACATCGGTTCTTACAAGGTAAATCGCTATACATCACGCAGCAACACCGAGATTGTCTGCCAGGTTCCAGCCACAGCAGAAGTAGGTACATACAAGATTGTAATGGAAGATCTTGATGGCAACAAGATTGAAGGTCCTGAGTTCAAGGTGGTTCCTGCCGAAAAGGATATCGCAGAACTTGTAACGAATATGGATAATGGGAAAATAACATATCCATTTGATTTCTCATGGTCAAGTGGCAGTGGAAAATTCTATTTGACCAAAGAAGTATTTGAAAAAGTAAAGGTAAAAGTTGGTTCTAAGTTGATTGTGTACAAAGACCCTACCGTCAAGGGACAAGTACAGATCAATAAGAATGAAAATGGTTGGCCAAATATAACAACTATTGCAGACTGGAATCCTTCAGAGCGTATACTTGAATATGTTTTTGATGAAACAGCTGTAGAAGTTGCTAACTCATGTGGCTTTGCTATTCAGGGCGACTTGACAGGCGTTACCAAGATTACAATCCTTCCATAAGCTAGAATATTTAACATAAAAAACGCATTTATGTGAAATATAATTCGTAAATTTGTGGCGTAGTTATATCAACTGCGCCACATTTTTAATTAAAACCAAAACATCAACCCGATATGAAGAAAATAGCATTATCCTTACTGATAGCTCTGAGCTGCATCTCAGCCAAAGCTGCCGACGGCAAGTCGCTGTTTGTATCATTCAACGATGGTAGCAAGATAGAGTTTGCACTGAGCACTCAACCGGAAATAACCTTCGGAAATGACAAGATGACCGTGACTTCCACTGCCACTACCGCAAGTTACGAACTGTGGAAGGTTTCGACCTTCACCTACGGTATCACTACGGGCATCCAGCAAATTGAAGCCAACAGTAAGTTTGCCTTCGAAGGTGACCGCCTCATCGTGGATGGACCCCACAACAAGGTGAGCGCCTTCGCTCTCGACGGAAAGGCTGTAAGCCTCTCCCCTATCCTCGCCGGAGACAAGACCATCATCCCGCTGGATGAGCTGACCCACGGCGTATACATCATTAAAATCAATAACAAATCCATCAAAGTAGCAAGACAATGAAAAAGATATTACTCTCACTCCTGGCAGTAATGATTTCATTCACTGCCTTGGCACAAACTGATGGTGACAAGATTACCATCAACAATTCGGAAGGAAAACAAGCTGAATGGAATCTGACTGGCGAAAGCAATACCATCAGCAGCATGAAGCACAATGCCAACAACCAACTGGAAATTTATCTGAAAGGTCTGGAGGACTTCGGAGCTTGGGAAAAATACGACATCAACAAGATCAATAATGTCGTCTTCTCTATCTATCACGAAAGCGAAGTAGGCGATGTGAATCTTGCAGACCCTTCAGCTACAGACAAGACCAAGCGTCTCTACAAATATCTGCAGCTGAATTATGGCAGCAAGATCATCTCTTCAATCATGGCAGACGTTAACTGGAACACCAAAGAGGCTGATAAGATTTATAAGGCAACAGGCAAGTATCCTGCCATGAACTGCTATGATTTTATCCATATCTATGTTCCTAAGCAGGGTTCCAAAGGATGGATCAACTATAACGACATCACCCCTGTTACCAACTGGGCAGACCAGGGCGGACTGGTATCGCTGATGTGGCACTTCAACGTGCCTAAGACAGAAAACACCACTCCGGGAACAGATGGTAGCGGTGTGACCTGCACCCCATCCGAAACATCCTTCAAAGCAGCCAACGTATTGACGGCAGGCTCTTGGGAGAACAAATGGTTCTATCAGGAGATGGACAAGGTGGTGGAAGTTCTGCAGAAGTTGCAGGATGCAGGCGTTGTTGCCGTTTGGCGTCCTTTCCATGAGGCTGCCGGTAATGCCTGTTTGAAATCTGGTGCCAGCTGGGGCAAATCCTGGTTCTGGTGGGGATATGATGGTGCCGAGACCTACAAGAAGCTTTGGCAGACCATGTTTAATTACTTACAGAACAAGGGAATCCACAACCTGATATGGGCTTGGACCACACAGAATTACAATGGCGATGCCAATACCTATGACAATGATGCCGACTGGTATCCCGGCGACAAGTATGTAGATATCATCGGTCGCGACCTCTACGGTTATGATGCTGCCAAGCAGGCTCAGGAGTTCAAGGAGATTCAGGCACGCTATCCTGGTAAACTCATCGCTCTGGCTGAGTGCGGAACTGATGCCAACAACAATACAGCTACCGCAGGTATTGACGAAGCATGGAACGCCGGTGCAAAATGGAGTTTCTTCATGCCTTGGTATGGAAGCAACATGCCATCCAACGACTGGTGGAAGGCAGCATTGAGCAGCAAGAACGTGATTACCCGCGACCAGGTAAACCTGAACGCAAACTATGTAGAGGAAAGCGCAGTAGATGCTGTGAAGAACATGGGCATCGGTACCAACTTCGGCAACTGCACAGATGTAGTTGCCATGTGGATGAACATGAACAGCAATTCTGTTACTGATTTCGAGAAAGCATGGGGACAGGTTCCTACCACCAAACCGATGGTAGATTTTCTGAAGAAGAACGGTTTTAATTCTGTCCGCATTCCAGTTACCTGGTTCCAACACATGAAGGAAGACGGAACCGTGGATGAAGCCTGGATGAACAGAATACAGGAAATCGTTGATTACGTGATTGATAACGGTATGTACTGCATCCTGAATGTTCACCATGATACAGGTGCAGACGATAAGGATGTGAAGCACTGGATCAAGGCTGATGAAGCCAACTATAAGGAGAACAAAGAGAAGTTTGAATATCTCTGGACCCAGATTGCCACCCGTTTCAAGAACTACGACCATCATCTGGTGTTCGAAGGTTACAACGAGATGCTTGATGCCGACAACACCTGGAATGCACCAAAGAGCGCAAGCAGCTATAAGGGTTTGAACAGATATGCCCAGAGTTTCGTGAATGCAGTACGTGCTACCGGTGGCAACAACGAGACCCGCAACCTCATCATCAATACCTATGCTGCAGCTAATGGTGACGACGTATTGAACAACCTCGTCATCCCTACCGACAAGGTGGATGGACATATCGCCGTAGAAGTTCACACCTATGATCCATGGGATTGGTTTGCCCAGAAAGGCAAGTGGGATGCTTCCTGCAGCAATGATATCAAGAATATGTTCACCCGCCTGAAAAATAAGTTCATCAGCAAGGGCATACCTTGCATCATCGGCGAATACGGTACACACGGAAGCAAGAGTGTCAGCAAAACCAGTTCTGCCAGCGAGATTCAGGCTGCTGCCGACCAGGCTGCCGACATCGTGAAGCAGGCAAAGGCATACGGCGTAGCCACCTTCTACTGGATGAGCATCTTCGACGGAACAGACAGAAGTGTGCCACAGTGGACCTTGCCTACCGTGGTAGAAGCCATGAAGAAGGCATATAACGAATAACAAATTATGAGAATCAAATATATTATATTGATGTTCGCGGCCCTCCTGGCTTTCTCTTCATGCGGTGAGAAGAAAAAGAAATCGTATGACGAGATTGCCATGAGCGGTCTCACAACCCGCACAGAGAATCTGAAAACCAACATCAAGGCATATGCCAACAAAGGTACGCTGATAGGCCAGATGTATGGTACCTTAACCGGAATAGGCTGGAACCGCTGGCAATGTGACAGCGACCGATGCGACTTGAAAACTCTCTGCGGTTACAGACCGGCTGCAAATGGATATGAGTTGGCTGGCATTGAAAATGGAAAATCACAGAACATAGACGGCGTTCCGTTCAAGGCTATCAGGGAAGATGTGCTGAAACACTTTTGTAAGGGAGGCTTACTCATCATGAACTGGACAATGCCTGATTATAACGGCAATGATGATATGCTGGAGGAATATACCAAACAGGTTGCCAAATATCTTGATACACTGCAAGATGGTTATGGTATCAAAGCACCTGTAGTACTCAATCTTCTTCCTGTAGACGGTAAGACATGGTACTGTAAACTCAGCAAAGACGACTATATCAGTCTTTACAAGAAGATACAGGATCTCTTGGATGACGAGGATGTAACGAATGTAGTTTATAGTTATTCTGAAACCTACCAGCCGGGCAAGAATCTGATGGATCGCTATCCGGACAACAAGATTGATGTGATCAACGTGACATATCTGCAAAGCAAAAATGCCATCGACCTCCCACTCTACCAGAAGAGCATCAAGGAGATTGTGAAGCAGGCTCTGCCTTTTGCCCAAGACCACAACAATGCCTTCGGACTGACAACAGGAGTAGAATCTATTGGTGATTCCAGTATTTTTTCAGAGACATTGCTTACAGTACTCAAGCAGCATCACATAGCTTACCTGATGTTTGGCAGAAACCAGGGAGAACCGATTGAGGAGCATTA
>OFOU01001596.1_pt1 | contig 13140 bp, 16 predicted proteins | sample 1542061 | NCBI WGS metagenome assembly OFOU01 (sample SAMN04209239, study PRJEB22552) | human gut metagenome | biome: gut; material: feces | host: Homo sapiens | place: USA: Oklahoma
TTGGAGCGGGCGAAGGGAATCGAACCCTCGTATAGAGCTTGGGAAGCTCTCGTTCACTCCATCTCGATATTGTACAGGCCGATGTACCTGATAGCGTGATATTAGAGGATCAATATCATGGCGATCAACAACAATCAGTACCTTTTTCAAAACCGTACAGGCCTTTGGGTGTTTCAAATCTTCGTACCTAAATACATGCGCCACGTCTTCGGACATAAACGCGCCTGGCGCAAATCCACAGGGACAAAGGATATTGTTAAGGCCCGGCAATTCAGAAACCACCTTTTGATTGAATTCAATAAATTGAAAGAACAGCTAAGGCCAGATACCGAAGAGAAACGCATCTCCGGGGCTATTGCAGCGCTTTATCAGGAGGTGAGCACTAATCAGCAGATTGAGGGCAGATTCAGCCAGCCTGTAGACAACAAAAACACTTCCCCTACTCTCTGCCTTATCCGTGATGAATACGCAGAGAGCTATAAGAACCGGCGATCATATTCTACATTGAGCAAATCAGCGCGGGCTGTAGAGATCTTTCTGGCAACCATCCAGGAAACTGACATCAAGATCGATATGATTGGGCGGCGCATGGTGACGCAGTTTATCCGGTCACAACAGGAACAGGTTGCAGGTCAGACGTTACAGAACTGGTTAACGTGTTTAGGGAGCCTCTATGAGTTTGCACTGAGAACCTATGACGCCATCCCTGAGGGAAACCCTTTCCATGGTCATAATCTGGAGGCTCGCAGAACTATTGAGAGCTACGAACCGTTCACCACCAAACAACTGGTAACGCTCGTAGAGAATGCTGAGGATGAATTACAAGGAGTGATCCTGATTGGGCTATACAGTGGAATGAGGCTTGATGAAATAGCCTCTCTCAAGCGGGGCGATATTGTAGAGATAGACGGGATCAGAGTGTTTAGTGTCACGAAATCAAAAACGAAGGCTGGTATAAGGTGCGTCCCTATACATTCTAAAGTGCTTCCCATCGTTGACAGGTGGCTCTCCTTAAAATCTGGTGAGTATCTCCTACCAACTGCTAACAGAATTCAACGTGCAGACGGTAAGAAAGGTCCGTTTTACTCCCAGGCATTTACACGACTGAGGAATAAAGTGATCCCTGCTGCAACTAATAGGCAATGTTATCACAGCCTTAGAGGACATTTTATCACTTGCCTGGACAGGAACGGCATAGAAGAAACAAGAGTAGGCACTATCACAGGTCAGGTTGAGAAAAAGGCTAAAACAGAGGCATTTAAGACGTATAGCGCAGGGCCATTAATGAAGGAATTAAAACAAATAATAGAGCTTGTGTCATATCCAGAAATAGAAAAGGGGCATTAAGCCCCTTTTATTTATTGACCAAGAATACTTTGATTAATTTGGAAATTCTGGTCATCAAAAGCCCATTCTATGCGCTTATCTGCTACAGCCTCAACCATCATTCCAAATTCTGGAGATGGATTCACTGTGAGGTTAAAATCAGCCTTTAAATCCGGAATGACGGGTTGGTACTGCATAGATGGCGTTGCTGGCATAATTTGATTATACCAACCACCATTTTGCACCTGTGATGCAACAGAAGAATCAGAACCAGGACTAACTATATTTTTAATCCGGCTTGCCATATCTAAAACACCAGGTGGCAACAGTGATTCTCCAACAAATGTTGCACCTTGCTGAAAGATATTTCGCTCTTCTGGTTTCTCACCTAAAAGTCTATTCTTCCATTCTGTGATAATGGATAATACATCAAGAAGATCTTTAAAACCTTTAACAGTCTGAGCGGTTCCCGTTCCTAAATCCTTCACCAAAGGCACCAATGAACCCATTTCAGAAGATAAATTCTGTGTATTAATTCCTAAATCATCAAGACCTTTACTAAAGGAAGCCGAAAATTGATCTCCTAATGATTCTTTAGCTTGGTTAAATACTGCTGACATCTCTGTTAGATTATTAATGGATTTCTGTTGAGCAGTCGTTAGTGCTAGATGAGAATCAACCAATTCATTTTGAATCTTGAGAAGATTTTCACCACCACTTGAGACAGAGTTCAATACATAGCTCATATCGTTAATTCGTTCACCGAAGTTAACAAATTCTTGTTGAGTCACTTTGCCTGCATCTCTGAGACTACGCATAAAGACAGCAAACTCTACTGGCGTTTTAAATGAGTTTAATTTGGCGACTGCCCCTTGATTGGTATATCCAAGACGTTGACGCATTACGTTAACGAGGTCTGATAGTTCTCCACCTCCGGTAAAGTTGCCATTCTTATCCGTGTTACCAAAGGATAAATCCCCCTGTTTATCGAGCCAGTCTTTTGAGATGTCGGCGTACTTGTCCCTGGAAATGTCAAAACCTGTGTTAGCGAGAGAGGCACGGCGCAAACTCATATATTTAAGATCATTTCCGCCAAAACTTTGGATCATCTTCCTTCCTTGGTTCCGTTCAATCGCTCCAGCCAGCGTCCCCGCCATAATCTGATATGCCTGTTGGGCAGCATAAGCGGCTGCGGTTGGCCCGAGAATCTCCCCAGGAATGAAAGCGCTTGCCTGGCGACTCAGCCAACCAGATGAACCAGATTTCTTTCCCTTACCTGATTGCTTCGCTCGTTTTGCATTATTACGGGATATCGCGCGTTGGGTGGTCAGGTACTGAGAGAGTTGTTGATTGAGGTCTCTCAAAGTAAGGCTTTGATTTTTATAAGAATCAATTAACCCTTGAGCATGTTTGATGGCCTGGAAACGTTCCGCAGCATTCAACCCCTGCAATCTGCCGATGTCAAATAACGCCTTGCGCTCTGCCAAACGCGCATTCTCGCTGATTTTGGCGGTTTTGGCTTGCTGCTGTTGTTGAATTTTTAAGGCACGAGCTTGCGCTGCTGCCAGTTTCTTCTGTTCGTTAGCCTTTGCTTTAGCGTCTGCTGCCGCTTGTTTAGCTGCTTGTTTCTGTTGTTTATCAATTTCACGCTGCTGCTTAATTTGTTGTTGATGTACTTGTTTATCTGCCTGCTGTTTGACCTTTGCTACCTGGTTGTTCGATTTAGAAAACTCTTGCTGAAGTTTCTTCATATCATTTCTAACTTTTTTCAGACTATTTAAATCTGTTCGGTAGACAACCCTGTTGACCAAAGTCGCGGCGGTTATTTTGCTTCCACTCATGTTTATTTACTCCATAATAAAAAAGCCCCGCCCTTGACGGGTAGAGGCTTTGTATAATTTATTTTTATTTGTTTAATGCTGTTACCAAACTTCGATATTCACCATCGGGGTATTGACGGCATACCCTTGCACTCAGGGTATATTTATTAAGACCAACCTTTTTCGCCAACTTTGTGATGTTGAAGAGTCGGAACATTTCGCCGTCTGTAACATCCAGGGAATACTTATTTCCCTGGGAATCTGTTAGTTCTATTTTTGCCATTTGTTTAATCTCCAGAGAAATATTAATAGGATATGGGCTGGTATTTGATTATCAACCCAATACTCAAACAGCAGCATTATTAGCGCTGCCGTGAAGATCATTAGCTGGAGACAGAGCCGAATACAATTGAATCAGGAATATTAACCTGTGGCAGGAATGCACTTTCGGTATGGATAGCAGGCCATCCCATAAGGTCTACATCAGTCATATATTGATGCACAAGGCCTGGCTCACGGCCCAAACGACTATGGCGAACGCCAATCCCCGTATGAAGTTTAAATCCGCCATCGACCATAGGCACAACAGCAAAGCCGTTTTCACCAATATAATCTGTGATCTCGGTATAACCGGTTACATCGATAACGTTTACTGAATCAAGTTTCCAGCTTGAGAATGCTGGGTTTTGGCTAACAATCTTTGTAGCAAAATTATCAGAATCATTAAGGCTCAGGGTATATACCATGTAATCCTTTATGGACTGATGATATTTCAGAGCTTTAGCAGCATTGCCAGCAGCGAGAATAACCGTCCCCTTACGCTTTTTAGCAAGGCCTGAGCCTAACTTAACGTTAATAATGCGGTTCACCTCGTCTAACTGTTCAAAGACGTTTGCTGAGGTTGCAACATTCATCACATAGGATGTTTTAGCATTGCCTGCCAGGAAGTCAATATTTCCCTGACCTGTGTACTGAGATTCAACCTTGAGACCAAACAGGGCATCAATCAGATATTGTTCAACTGTATTGGAAATCTGTGAGTACTGACGTTGTGAGTATTCAGCCAGCACCATTGCAATATTTTCCTCATGGTCTGAACCTGGAGCACGTAGCAATTCGATATCACGGCTTGAAACAGTATTCAGACTGTTGGTATACACCATATCGTAAAGAATACTGGTATAGTCAGAGCGTTGGGCGCTGTTCCAGTCACTTTGAGCATAAGGCATCTTTTCAGGAGCAGTTTCATTTGACTCAACAAAGATTTTATCCAGCAGGATTAAGTTTTTTGTATGGTTTTCTTCCTCAAACAATCCCAGGTTGCTAATAATCAGGTTAGGTTCGTTGGAATATTCAAATGGTGATGCATATTCGAATGCATTGTTGCGAGTATCAAAAGGCATGTTTAAAAATCCTCTTTATTATAATAGTTATGGGATTGATTAATCAGGTTGTGCGCAGCGCAACAGTGGCGAAATCAGCGAACGAATGATGCAGAGCTTGTAGTTGTTCAACAACGCTGTTTACATCAACACCATTGGTAATCAGACCTGATTTTTTTAAAATGGTATGATATGGATTCGCAACAACAATTGCGGTAGAACCAGCTTTAGCAAATTCAACCACGACATAATCAGCATCAGCAGCAGTGGTGATGAGTGTCCCGGTAGTATCCACGACAGAACCCACTGGCAAATCAGCAGGAATAGCAGCGGACAGTTTAACCAGTTCATCCTGTTTAACACCGTCGCTCACATACGCTACAACGGTATCACGCACGTATCCACGGCGACCTGAAAAGGTTTGACCATAATTTTCAAAAAAAGACATATTTTAGAGTCTCCATTTTATTTATTAGTATTAGATGCAATCTTATCCAGGTGTTTGAATACTGGATTGATTGTAGATTTATTTAAAACATCTTCCTGTTCTACTACAGGAACATTAGCGGCTTTAGCGAGTTTAATTAACTCGTTAGCCGTTTCGACGTCGTCAACCAACAGAGTAACGGGGATTTTCCCGTCAAACGTTTTGACGCCTTTCGTGATTGTAACCATAATTTTTTAAATCCATTTCAGTTTGCAAAGTGAAATAAAAGAAAGGCCACGGAAATGGTGGCCTTGATACAGAAGAGAACATTGATTAACTTGAATTAAACTTTTTGGAGGATTAATTCCCCATGTACACTATTTAAATGTACATGGGGAATTGCCCCATTATCTATTGTGGTGGGTGAATGAGGCCCGGAGCAATAAAAAGGGGGTTCCCGAAGGTAAGCGCAATGCCAATAACGCCGATTTTTCTGTAGTACACAATATTCTAGGTATAGCGTCCGTTGATTATTGCCTACATATTTATAATAACATTAAAACATTATTTTGTCAATAAATAGAGACTCTATTTAGAGATATTTTAATATTTTTCAGTAACCACAAGATATATAAAGTGGTATAAAAGTGGCATTCTAAGACGTTTTCTCATTAAATCTATAGAGTTTACCATCTATCATTTTATAATGCATCGTAGAGGCGTATGTACCACGTAATTTACCGTTATCGATGTGACCTATAATCTTCTCAAATTGTTCCTCGTAGGTGGTGCATCCGTACTGATTAGGAATAGCAGCGAGGTAGTTAACATTCTGACGCCAGATACCATCATCACGTTGGATATAAATATTCCCGTCCTGTGTATGATATCTTCCAGAGGTGATTGTTGGATGCTCCGAGGGTTTCTTCCGTTTAAACATTATTCCCCACTTGTTCAAAAACGTTGTGAATAGTTCTGGTTATTACAACAAGTTCCATCAGATTAATATACAAAGCTGCATCAGCTTCTAAGAGCCACTCTAAAAAGTACTCAGGGTGCTCCGGGAGAGTGTTCATAGCCTCCAGCAACATTTGGTAGTTTGAATAATAGGCTGCTGGGTCAGTGTAGCTATCAATCATCAGGCTATGCGCGAGCGGGTAATGCTGTTCTACAAACTGTTCTACAATGTTTTTGTGTTGTTCAAAATTAATCATTTTACTTCCTTTATTATTATTTTTATTAATCAGAGATGCCGTTGTTCCCAACGTCCATAAAATCGACATCATATCCCTGGTACTGTTCGTTAGACAGTTGTTGAAAATATAGCCAGTGACTATAGTGATGTTCAGATATAAACCCTAGTGCCTCCCACTGGAGTGGCTCACGATTGAATTTAAAACCTGCATATTTTTGGCGAGGCTTCCACGTCACACCATTCATAGAGTTAATTATTGATTGTTCGTCTGGTGTTAGTGGTGGGGATGGTTCGCTGAGTTTAATGATTGCTAATGGTTTTAGTTTTTTAGAAACTCGAACCTTTTTATTTCTGTTGTTAAATCCGATTTCAATCGATTCTTCAAATACTACATTTTGTCGTGCATATGCCAATGTTCCTCCTGTTGTTTACCATGGTAAATCATCATTATCTTCAATTAATACTATTCCTGTATTAAAATCATGAAATTCCTTTTCCTCTTCTTTAACCTCTCGCGGAATACCTTCTAAAATTTGCTCGACGGTTTTCACCGTGTATAGATTGGATGTTCCAGTTCTGGATGTTTTTGAAATCCATCCAAGAGACTCCAGCAGCGATATGCATCTTCCATCAACCTGTCGGGAACCAATACCCAACGTTTTACCCATTTTTGCCTGTTCTGGATAAACCTTCTCGCAAGTTTTGGAGAGGCCCAGGAGATAGGAATAGACTAGTTTGAGTTTAAGAATGGTGCTGCTATCGATGGTTTTTTCGTTGACGTCTGTTTTAATATCTAATGCCAGGATACGGTAATCAATTGCCAGAAATGGTGGTTCTTTTTCGTTCATTTAGTTCCTCATTGTTTAGGATGGTTTTTAGAAGTTGGCAGACAAGCGCCGGAATACTCGTCCCGGTTCGTTTGGCCTCTGCCAATAGTTGTTGGTATAACTCTGGTTCGAATCGAATATTAATCATTTTTTGCTCTCCTCTTTCCATCGTTCGAAAAGTTCAATTGCTGTTTTAAAAAGTGCCTCGCGTTCAGCATAGCCGCGTGATGCTGCAACATATTGGTTTTGTCGAATCTGATATAGTGTGGCGTTGCCAGTTTTCAGCGCTTCAAAAACTTGCTCTACAGTAAAATATTTCAATGATCCTCCTTTAGATATAATAAAAATACACCTTGCAGCCAGAGAATGGCTCAAAGTGCTTTGCGTTTTAGGTTTTTGCTTTCCTATATCTTTATATTACACGAACTAACGTTAGATGTCAATGCATTTTTAAGATAGATTTTTACAGATCGAATAGTATAAAATTTCACATCTTACTGTCAATCCCTATCTAAATAAGAATTAACCTTACGATGCCTAACCTGCATACTCAGTTAGATACCTTCTAAAACGCTCTGTATCGCATTCTGAGAGGTTTTCTTACTTTAGACAGACCATTTATCATTTTTATCGTTTAAATCGCTTAGAGGGCTTTCCTACAGGGTCTGTATTTGACATCAGTAAGCTGTGCTAACTTGTAGTGTAAATTTGAGATGCAATTGCTATCGCGGGAACAATTCTGCATCTCACTATTTATCCCCTGCCGGGAATACAAAACTAACTTATGATCTTTGTTATATATTATTTAATAAAAGATAATTTATAACTTATATGATTTATTAAATGTATATTATAGATCACTTTATGAATTCTGAGTTTTAACATTTGTGATCTGATCTTCTCCCTGCGGGAGGTTTACCACGAATCAGAAGGTAAGAGATTAAAAATAGGTTCATCATTTTTAATTGATTAGTTTCTGTATATGAGTGTTAAGGGTATAGAGTTGAACGTAGTGAAACGATGATAGCCTGTTACACCTGAGTCTGCATCACGGTTTGGAATGTAGTGGAATACTGTGAAGACTCCAATCATAGTCCCCGCGATATCAGCCAGAAATCATCTTTCGGGGACTATTACTATCCACGCGATAGCGAGAAGTTCCTAACTTATTAACTATAACTAGAGATAAAAGATAGAATATTATAAATATTCTTATAGTTAATCTTATAATTATTCTTATTGTGTATCACCGTTAATACACCCCCTGTATTACTGTTAATACACCCCCTGTATCGATGGTGATACAGGTACCTGTATCAGAGTTAATACACCCTTTATGTATAGTAAAAAAGTGGTACCCCGTACTGTAGAGAATTACCACTGTAACTGAAAAACTATCTAAAGCAAAAATTATTACTTTTCGAGTTTGTTTAACTCTTTATTGATTGAATTGATAACGTTTTCTTTTGCTTCAAGAGTTTTAGTATGAATCTCAATAATCATAGGGGCGTATTCTGCTGCGAGTTCCATATATGCATGTAGAAGATTCACATGAGTTTCACTGTGTGGATTATCAGCAACTTTTAAAGACAATGCTTTAATTTCGGTTATGCTTAAATTGTTTGTATTATAAGTATCAATCAAGCTCTTAGCTGTTATATAAAAATTTACCACATCGTTTAAAACTTTTTCGTCAAGTTCTGATAGAAATTCAGCATTCCTCTCATAAAAAACAAAATTATTTTGAGTAATAAGGAAGTAAACATCTAATATCTCACCTTGTTTATGATCAACAATATGATGATTCATCCTTTCATTATATAAATTAGTTATAAGCTCAATTTCTGCTTTTATGCCTTTGAGAATGTTTATTTTCTTAGATAAATTTTCTTGCTCTTTGTTAATTTTGTCTCTTCGCCCTTCGATAATCGTTCCCCACAGCGTAAAACAACCACCGACTACAGCCCCTCCCAGACCACTCCAAAACTCTGTAGAGCTTGCCACTTTGCTCAAGAACTCGATCATTATGTCATCCACATGTTACTTGCTGATAACCCGAATTATAACCTTTTAATCATAGTAAGAAGTCACTTTCAAAGTTAACTTTTCACTTTTAGTTGTAAACCAAATAACGATTATTTTAGTTAACAGCCAAAATTGCTTAACCACATTATCTCTTTCCTCATTGTTATAATATAACAATTATAAAAATCTCAATTTTTGAATAAATTTTTTACTGTATAAATGATCAGTACTTTAGATGATAATGATTATTATTTGATGGTGATTTTGGCGGGAAATATCATGACGCGATGTCGGTGATGTTGCGTGGAATGAGGGCAATATTACGTGGTGATCAGAGTGGTTAGATTACAATTTAGCAAACAGTAATCTAAGTTTATATGAATAAAACACTTTAAAATCAACTAATTATATGTTGTAACAGTTACCAAACAGGCGGTTGACCTGTTATATGCATGGTGTATTCAGTTCTTATGCAAGTAGTTATCATGCGGCATCATGATATTTTGAAATTATTAGCGTGGTAATCAACCATCAGATTGGCTTGCTTAGAAGCTCGGAAATAGAGCAAAAAACAACCAATTTTAATCAAATTAAATAGGGGTTAATTAGCGTTTAATTCCTTATAAATCTATCTGATATTTTTAGCCAGTTAGAGGGTAACCCCATCCCCCGTTTCTAGGTGGGCAGGGCTAAAAGTGGGGGGAGAATAAAACCAAAGTAAAAGCAATCTAACTTTTAAACTAACCACTTGAAAATGATCTAAAAGTGATCAATCATAATCTTCATTATGTAATCTAGATTAGAGGGTGGTAATCATGGCTAAGACATCGGCAGTATCGCCAGAACAGGCTAAACAAATCGAGGCTGTATTGCGTCAGCGTAGCGAAGTTGCAGCAGATGCCTGGAAACTTAACCTGCAACTGGCATTGCGTATCAGTGACCTGTTGTCGGTTAGATATGATGACGTACAAGGGAAGTTTCTCAGGCTCAAAGAGGGGAAAACAGGCAAGCAGCGCGAGTTAGTCCTGAACACTGAGGCGCTAAAGGTGCTCAAGCGTCGCCGGAAACTGAATCCAGAGGATGTTTTTGTATTCCAGTCAAAATCCAATCGCGTGAAAGGCCAGTCGCCTAAACCAGTATCACGTGTATTTGTAGCCCAAGCTATAAGGGAAGCATCACATGGCGTTGTAGAGCCGGGGATTAGTGTCGCTACCCATTCAGCAAGAAAAACCCGTGCAAGGGCTCTGTTGAAGGCAGGAACGCCTATCGAAGTCATCTCCCGGATGCTAAACCATAGCAGCCCGGCAATTACTATGACCTACCTTGATATTACTCAAGATGAGGTTAATCAGACCTATCAGATGGTGATCTAGGTTCCTCACAGATAATGCGAGCCATTTGTTAATTATATGTTGCATATCTCTGCCAAACAGGACTGAGGTCAGCCCCTGCGCTTATGGTGATTGCGCGGCATCACCCGCTTAATTAGTTCTACCGATGAAGAAATCAGCACTCGATCAAATTTTCATTTTTTTTTCTGTTTTATTGACTTCTTCTCCAGGCCTTATGCGACGTGGACTTGCGGATTATTACCCTTCCGCAACCTCAATTTAACGTCAAAATCAACCCTTGTACTCAAAAGATTCCTTAATAAAATATTGCTTATGTAGTAGGTAGACATAATCATGCCACTACATGTAGTGCCCGTGTCTGAATTTTAGACATAAAAAACCGGGTCCATTTTCACAAACCCGGTCTCTGAAGCATGACCGCCATGAGTTTGCAGACTCATAACGATTGTTAGCCTCATCATCATTTTTGACGACTTGATTGTGCCTGGCTTGGTTGGTTGTGTAAACCATAAGTTTTTACGCAAAAGGAATTACCATGCTTATTCAGAAAAAACGTATTAGAAATATCGATAACTACATTACCGCATTTGATGGTAGGGATGTTTTTATCGCACATGCATTACCTGGCCAGCAGAAGGGAGAATCGATTGGGTTTACTGCAAATCAATCTCTAGGTGAAGAAGTTCTCCCTCGCATCGTTGGAGCTGTAACTCGTTTCAATGCGAATGGTAAATCAGTACCGGATAAAACTTTGCCTAAAGAAACTGCTTACCGCCAAGTTTCCTGGACATGGAAAAAATGGGTTGGCAGGGGCCAAACTGAGGAGGTCACTGAAACGAGGGAAATCGAGTATCAGCGTTACCAGAGAGTTTTCACTCCACCTCCTGGCGTCGAATTGAAAATTGTTGAGAATCTAAACGGGGAGAAGTTAGTAATATCTCCTAAATTGACTTTGACAGATGAAAAAAAGAATCTTGTAACACATTGCGTTAACTTGTTTTTAGAGTTATTTGGTCTTTGCGAAGTGGTTGACGAGGAACTCAATACTATTGTCACCACTCAGTCTATAAAACTGAACTGGAGCCTCCTTCCTCAAGGGCAATATCCTTGGAGTACAATAGGCCCTCAGATAATGTCAGCAATCAAACCTCGAGGAAAAGGAAATTCTGCTGTAGTCGAGGGTAGACTTCAACTCATTAACAGCAAACAACCTGATTTTGTCGCTGTAGGAAAGGCTGGCTTTCAAGGTTACGTGATTTTTGGATTCCCCAACCACAATACCTATGTATTAGAAAGTTCACAGTGTAACAATGCAACCTACATTTTTGACAATGATTGGCAACATTTATCGCAATTAACTAAAGCTGAGATTTTAGATGGAAATTTGCATCATGCCAGAGTAATTCACCGTAGAAACTGGACTGCCGAAATTCTCAGATACTTACCTTAACTCTTTTATCGCGGGAGGTATACCTCCCGCAAAAGACCAATTGCAATAAAATGTGGAACGCCAAAGAGGAGAAAGACCTTACTAGCGGTATAAAGACATTTCGCATACGCAGAAGACCCAAAAGGGTACCGCTGCCCGAGTGTGAAGACGTTTAGGTAGGAAAACGTACAGGTATGGCAAACGGTTCAGATGGTTTAATCATTTTATATACGGTACCACACACAGTAAAAGTAAGTTTCTCAGTATCGATCACTCCCTCAACCTCTTTGTAGTCGAGTGGGAATTTCACCTTATTATCGTTAATTTTGTACAAGCCACCTGGGATGTTGGGGCCATGTTCGATTTGCAAATAATCGCCCTTGATTGTCCAGCGTCCTTCTACCTGGTATCCAATCGCGCTACCGTGCTCATTAAAGTAAATGCTCATGATGATTCCTTACTCTTTGAACTCAATTTCTTGATCATCAAACTCTCCATTACGAGAGAGTTTGATTGAAAAGCGCTTGAATGTATTGAAAAAGTCTTCCAAAGTTATTTGGACATTTTCTCTTCTTAACTCGCCAGTTTGTTCCATTATATATGCCTCTACATCAAAGAGATTCCCAGTTCTGAAGAAAGAAATGCCTTTAACTATCTCACCTTCTTTCAGAATCCCTTTAGCTCTCAGGAAGTCACTGAAGCTGTCTTGATCAGCCCTGTCCGCTGCAACAGTGCCTTTGTAGTCGTTATATTGAGTATTTGCTTTAAAGTGTTCTTTTTGCATGTTTTTATGTCCATTGCTGTGTGTAATCAAAGATAGCGTAGCGCAGATTTTGGACAATACAAGCCTTATTGCCCGTTGGTGGTAAGACAACGTGCGGAGCCGTTAGGCGACTTCATCAGGGGTTATGTCAGACAGTGAAATTTATCAGGATGACCATGTACCCGAAGGAGCGAGGCCGAACCGCTGGCAGAGCTTGCATGTGGTGTGCAAGTACCATAACCACCATAAACCTGTTTATTCCCTGCAACGTCATCTCGACGTGTGGCATGTAGGAGCATCGGCAAAAATGCGCTTCACTGAAAGCTTGGGGAATTATGCCGGGTAGACGGCTTTATGTTCATGTTGGACTGTCGCAGTATGAACTTGGAACTACTGCCAGCGTGATGATATGCTCCCCTGTACCACAGACCAATCACGCGACAGGTGCGGGCGTAGTACAATGGGTAGTTTAAGTTGTACCTGTAAAGCAGGGCAACGTAACTGACTGAATAATCTAACTTATTGATTATTCAGGAGAATTGGAGCGGGCGAAGGGAATCGAACCCTCGTATAGAGCTTGGGAAGCTCTCGTTC
>OFOU01001600.1_pt1 | contig 13104 bp, 27 predicted proteins | sample 1542061 | NCBI WGS metagenome assembly OFOU01 (sample SAMN04209239, study PRJEB22552) | human gut metagenome | biome: gut; material: feces | host: Homo sapiens | place: USA: Oklahoma
AGGAACTGTTGTTTTTTCTGCATACGCCATACAGTACCTTCTTTCTTTGTAAAATGCTAAATTTTACTCACTGTCTTCACATGTGCCTAAATCGTCCAGATAAATAATATCTTTCCCGCACTCTCCGTTATCTCCTCGGTAAACACAATCATCATTACTGCAAACAACTATTGTTTTTCCCATACTATCATCCTTCCTCCGGCCTCCCGGAAATGTTAACTTTCCTGCTTAAACGGGCACCATGCCGGTACTTTTTTTAATGTGTGATACCGTCCATAATACAGCCCTTTGCGTTTACATATTTCAGGGTGTTTACAAACATTACCCGCTGGCTTGCTTTGCTCTCTCCATACCGCCCCGTGCTCACATTTCATACACGGGTGCGATTCCGCATAACTATTAAAATCCATCCTTTTTTCCTCACAAAATATTAATACTGTTGCTGAATCACTTCCATCTTTTCCGTATCTGACACGCCGTCTGCATCTACACATGGAAGTAAGTCATTGCCATTCCAGCAGAAAAAAATCCCGGTTATCGAAACGTCAACACTCTCCGGATAAAATCCGCGCAAGGTTTTAATCATTGTCCTCTGAACCGTTTTAAAACAAACGTCAAACTCACGAACCTCGCCATCGTCCAGAACCAGCCTTGTCTTGTCTCCAATATTGATAGGAGTTCCATTTTTATCAAATAATCCTGTCTCCATATTCTTCTCACTTCCCTCCGGTTCTTCCGGAAATCTTAAATATTCTAAATGTCCCCACCGCTCCTTACCTGCCGGGACATCCCCGCGAACATAATCTTTGCATTCCTTGCGGTTGTTGGCACACATATAGCACTGATTTGCTATACAAAAGCAATGGTCTCCTTGAATATCTATGTCGTATGCATTTTTGCAAGTATTGCAATTATCTACCTCTGAAAATTTCACTTCTATTCCTCCACAAAATTTTAATTTAACTTAATTATAAATGACCAAATCAACCAGCCAAATTCAAGCAAGTGCTTTTCTTTATGCCATAAAACTGCTGGAAGAATTTTTACAATCCCTGGTGTTTTGCAAATATCCCATACCATATTTTCCCTTTCTCCCTGTACTCCGGAAAATTTTTAATATTCATCGTCTACGCCATTACCATAGATATCAAAATAATCCACGCCGGTCTTTCCCGTATCAGTAAATCTCTGTCCATCTGGCAGATTATATTTCACACGCCTTGCAGATTCTAAAATAATCTCATACGCTTCTTCCGTGTCGCTGGAAAAACGCACCTCCAATTCATCCGGTACGCCCTCCATAGCCTTTCTTAGTTCTCCTACCGTTAATCTCTTTGCCATAATTTTTCCCTTTCTCGGCCTGCGCCGTCAAATGTTTAATTCTCAGGAACAACACCAGGATAGTTATATATACTCATTTGCCCCTGTGCCTCCCACGTTGTCCATGGTATTCCAACATAATCAAGCACATCCGCCATTCCAAGACCGCCCTGACATACTGGCTTCATGCAGAATTTATACTGATTAGGATACTGTGAGGCCATTCGTTGGAATCTATTTGGTTCTGGCTCCAAATGCGCGCCGAAAGCACAAAACATGCATCCGGTCCTCTGTTCCCCTGTGGTATAAAATGTACCATCCTCTTTCTGGCAGATATCTCCGTATACAGTACATATCTCCAAATCATTTTCAACCACATATCGAAGTACATCTTGTTTCGTCCAAAATCCAAGTGGCTGGCTCTTAATAGTACTCCCATCATACACATTGCAACCTGTTTTCGCATATTGGTGCTCACGCTTAAATCCTTCATCCTGTGTAATTCCTATATATGGGACACATCCGGTATCTTTAACAAATTTTTCAAACGGTTTTTTCTTCATGATTTCGCAGCATTTATCTGACGTCTCAAATGGCGCGTTTACAAGATACTGCCACTTTTTCGCCAACATCCCAAACTTCCCACGTTCATCTCCATTGAGCAAATAATTTCTGTGTCTATCCGATAATTTCCCATGTCTTAGCTTATAGACCTTTCTGGCTGTTTCTTTGCTTACTATTGGATAACCATAGTTCAAAATCACCTGTCGAAAAGAAATCCGTTTCCCATCTTTATCTTCTGGATATATTTCCCGATATTCTCCGCTGGCCTGCCGGGCAAAGCTCACTATCTCTGGAAACTCCAATCCTGTATTTGAAAAAACTGCCGGGACATCTTCACCTATAGTTTTCCGAATCATATGTAATAGCACTGTACTGTCCAGTCCACCGGAATAACTCAGGTATACCTGCCCACCCCAGTTGTCGTACCATTCCTGTATTCTGGTCCTGCTCAAGCGCAGTTTCGTGGGCCAGTCCAGATATTTGCGCTGACTAAACTGCCACGCATTTAAGCTTAAATCATCCTCTTTTATAAACATTTTCCGAAAAGAGCCGATGCATCATTATGCCGGCCGGCAGCTCCGCCTCCTTTCTTTTCAAAATATCGATTTAATAATCATTACATAATAGAATCTTGTGCTTCTCTAATGCTGTCTAAAACAAACTCTAGTGCCTCTCTTTGTGGCAATCCATTATCATTTGAAATCTTTTCCGCAACCGCCTTACATATAACGGCTGTCATTGTTAGACTTCTTATGGTTTTTCCATGTGCCCATAATTTCACTTTTTCTTTTTTCTGATAGCATAATAAAATCCCCAAAAGTTTCACCCTTTCATATTGATATTCTCTTATATTTTGATACAATTAGTTTATTACTAAAGAAAGGTCGTAATATCATGCAGAATGGAATTAACTCTCTTGCAGAAGGAATTGGTAAGGTCATTAAGACTGTCCCTGATGTTTATGATGATGCGCTTAAACCAACAGCTCAAGAATCTGGCAAAACAGTAGCATTAATTCCTCGTACCATTAATGCTGCGTTAGCTCCATTACGCCAATGGATAGCTCAAAAAGAATATAACGTTGCTGTAACAGAAAAATTACTAAGTCAAAAGCTGCAAAACATTTCCCCCGAAAAAATAGTTACCCCTGAAGCTTATGTCGCCATACCAGCATTTCAAGCAATTTCATATTCAATGGATAGTGACAATTTACGAAATTTATATGCTAATCTTCTTGCCAACTCAATGAATATTGATACAAAACCATTTGTACATCCGACATTTGTAGAAATCATAAAACAATTATCCCCTATTGATGCTAATGTTTTTTCACTAATACGGAAAGTAGACATACGCCCTTTGATAAATTTAGGTATAAAATTCCCTTCCACGTCCTGGGGAGGTAGCAAAAATGTGTTTGAAAAAAACACTTGGATTACAGATTATTCCCCAAAACTTCTTTCAATATCTCTTGACAATCTATGTAGACAAAACCTTATTGCCATTGAAGACTCATGGTATACTAAGGATGATAATTATGATATAGTACGAAATACTCCAAATTATATTGTCTTTCGTGACGCAATATTATCTTCCCTTAAAGAAGGTCAGGAGTTACACGAAGATAAAAAAATAATTAATATCACAGAATTGGGAGAATCATTTTATAATATTTGCGTTGAATAATTGTGAACAGGTTGTCATATATTGATTATGCACAACCTGTGATCTCTTTAAAATTCCTTCTGGCGAATCGTCAAACGGTTCCTGATTTGGTTTCCACTGCACACCCTTACTCTCTGCCAATTTATCCAACATCTGAAATCGTTTCTGTGACTTCTCCCGAGCTGCATCGACCTCTTTTTGCTCTATCTCGTTTGATATCATCAACAGTTTATAAAGAGCATCCCGAAAGCGTTCAGGGTAAACAACTCGTTCGCTCCTTAATATGCGGTTAAGGCCCTGCTGTGTATATCCAATCATCTTACACAAGTCCGATACGCTCATATTAAATGTGTGTGCCAGCTCTTTCAATTTCATGGATTAATCCTTTCTATAATCTCGCGTTTACCGAAATTATTAATCTCCTAAATGTGTGTCTTAGTGACCACTCTCTGATGTTCTGCCAGCAACTCACCCACGGCCTTCGCAAACTCCCGCTTAAGAGAAGGCATGTTATCAATCAGCTCACCATTGGACACTTTCCGCTTAATCCCTGTCCTCTTCCTAAACTCCGCCTCATAGTCCTCCAGTTTTACACCATGTTTCTTCATCCTGGATTTTACAACGTTATATGTAGCACATCCAAAGTTTGTTGTGTCGCCCCTGGCTTCAATAAGCGGCTGAATGATTTCCTGCCGTGTCTTACCCTGCTCCGCCTCAGCTGCCATCCGTCGCCGTTCCATTTCTTTGTGGCTGTCCTCCTCCAGATTGAAAAGTATAGGCTCAAATATAGACCTCAGCTTTTCATCCTCTGATATTACCTCCAGGCAGGATGCCCGCTCTGCCCCTGTAGCGTATTTATAATCCTTAATGGCCTGCTCCGATACAAAACCATATACATCACGCATCTTTCTGTAAATGCGCGACAATACATTGTTAAAATCAGAGTAAAGCTCTGGGTAGCTCTTTACCAGCTTGTCTACCCTTCGGCGCATTTCAATCTTCCAGGCATATGCCTCAGACACTTGTGGTTTCTCATCCTCATTCTGTTTACCGCCTCCACCTTCCAGCAGCCGTATAATCCTCTCCTGGTCGTTCTGTACTACTCGGAATTTTGCTTCCAGCACAGTAATGATGTCAGACCTTAATGTAGCTAACTGCTGCTCCACGTATGTCCTATCTACAAACAGTGCACTGGGTTTTCCCATAATCACTTATTACCTCCAATCCATTCCATTGTCCGTTGCATAGCAATAGCATCATAATCCGTGTCTCGTTGGTCAAAATTGTGAAACTTATTATTATCTGGCTTAGCAATTCCCTGAGATGGTCTCGCTTTGTCTTGTGCCCTTGCAAGCCAACCGTTTAGGAACTTTTTAGCTCCGCCCCTTGTTTTTCGGTTCTTGGGATTGCTCTCACACCATCCCACAATTTTCCGTATCTCCTGCATGACATCAATAGCCGGATAGAGCTGCTGGTACATGTCCACGTCATTCTCCGTCACATCAAACAGGGTCTTATCATTCAGGACAAAGGATATTACCACCCGACTGCCTGGAGCGGTTTCAACCGACTCCGGGCAAGATGTATTATCTTTATCCTTTACTTTATCCTTATCCTTTACCTTATCCTTTACCTTGGGTTCCGCTTTGGTTTTGGTTTGGTTATTTATAGGTTTATTTTTGGTTTCTTCTTGGTTTGCATTAGGTTCTTGCGAGGTTTTTGGCCTTCCACCCTTGGTTCCATTTAGGTATTTACGGTTATTCGCATCAATTTGTGGTTTGGTGAGAAGGAATATTGTTCGTTCAATCCCGCTCGTTTCCGGTTCCTTCTCATTCAGCCCATACTCCATGATTGCAGTTACTGCAGCTTTAAACTGTTCTGGTGGAAGTTCTTTGACAGCCTCATAGAAACTTCTGTAAAATACTACGCTCTCCCTCATATTAACCACCCTGTCTGCCGGCATCCCACTCACGATACAGGTTTATCCAATCTTCCAGGCGCATTGTAGCCAGCCAGGAGCCACGATTACGGCGGTGAAACACGGCCGGGTAGATTTCCTTGCCTGCTGGTAGCTGTTCCGCCTGCGTGTCATTTATAGCCTGCTGAATGGCATCATAAATATTAAGGCGCTCAACCCGCTTGCACTCTATATGAATTCCAGGAAGTCCTACTACATCCGCATCACCATTTGAACCGCTGTACTGCTGTCCCCTTCGGCAATCGTATCCATAGTCTCGGAGATAATTGGCAAGTTCCCTCTCGCCTCGTTTTCCTTTTTCACGCTGTGCTTTCCCCATCTACATGCCTCCCGTCCCGAACATACTTATCTGACCTGGGATACCCTTGCTCCTTACCCCGTTCACGAACCGCCTAGCGCCATTTGTAGCCGCCTTCATGGACTGTATTCTCCTGTCCTGCCTTGCAATCCAGGCAGCGGCTTCATGGCGACCCTGGAGCGTTGAGTCAGGTATGTAATATCCGTCACCATTGTCCAGGTTAATGATAACCTTACTGTATCGCATGGCCTCTATCGCCTCACGGATACGTCTATCCTTATATCCAGTTATCCGGCTGAGTTCCGCCCTACTTATGGCATTCTGTTTACCTACGCCCAAGGCATTGTATACAGCGCATTGGATAACATCAGAATTTTTTGTGTATCTCAATTCAATCCCTCCTTTCGGGCCGGGTAAAGGAGGTTTGATAGGTCCCGGCCCAGGGTCAGAAAGTATATCGTGACATATCAGCATTCTGACCAGTACTCATTTCCATTGTATGTATCATCCCGTAGGCATTGATACTGATTTCAATTTACTTTTTCAAAGATTCTTCGTAGTCCTCAATAACCCTAAAAAATTCGCTTGCCTTTAACTCTTTAAATCCTTCAAGGTTATCAAAATCGCAATCTGCTTTAAAGCTTGCATACAATACATCGTTTATCATAAATAGTCTGCTGCTTGTCCGACCAAAGACTCTAAATTCAAATGATAAAGTAGGTTTGTGCGGCGATTTTAACCCCAGCTCCTGGCATTTATTAATCCAAGCTTTCGCAGGTAAAGAATTTTTCTTAAACAAGCCCGGTGTATCCTTCTTAAAATACTTTCCAAACTTATCAATATCGCCACCCGTTGGACAAATGTACAACCTCTCTGCCGATTGATAATATTCATGAGTTTCAAAACCTTGCTCCTTTGCGAACTCCACAAACGCAGTATTTACTTTTTTTGACATGGCCTTATAATCTATGTACTCTTTATAAATTGGACTGTCAGTCGTTACTATGTAATACTTTTCCATCTAATTCTCCTCAAACTTGATACCATATACCTTATATTTGCTCTCAAACTCTGTCATCCCTATGTTATGTGCTTCTGTATGGTGCTTCCGGCATAGACATATTTTGCGATAATCCGAATCATCAACTTTCCTCCGGTCATTTCCCATGCCGATAGTATCTACATGGTGTATCTCTCCCTCTCGACCGCATATGGCGCACTTCCGAAGCTTTAAACATGCATACAGATAATGGCCTATATCGTCGGTACGGTTAACAGCCAAATCTAAAATCTGTATGCCATTTTCCAGAGCATAATCCAGAAGTGTATTGATAAATGACCTGGCTGTGTCCATCGAGCAGTTAGATAATGAGAAATAATCACATCCCGTCCGATAGATATGCAGGAATTTAAGCCATTCCTTCATTACTCCAGGTAATTCCCCTGTGTGTGAAGCTATATCGTTAATGGTTGCATACGCCTTTTTCCGCTGTTCGGCGCTTATATGTCTGCCATCCTCTAACCAGACATTACAGGACCTTATACGTTTATCTATGATAGCTTCCATAAGGTTTTTACCTGGAATAAGTATCTGGAGATATGTACCTTCTGGAGTGGGCTTATATCCTGTAATCTGCGCAAGCTCAAACATTAAACGGCCTCCCTTGGAAATCTCCCATCGTCCAGACACCTGATTATCAGTTCCAGCCTTGGAAGGTACATTTTAGTAATGAATTCATCATCATAGTCAATCGGATGAAAGGAAATCCGGTCCGCCTCAATCTTGCGGTAGAAGTTCCTGTAATCATCTTCCTGCAGCGCATACGCAACAATAAATGCCTTCCTCAGTCCGGTAGCATACATTTCCACCTGAACCTGTTCCCAGTATGCTTTTGATGGCTTGAACCGCTTTCCAAACATGTAGGTCTTGACTTCATATATGGTATCCTTCGTATTCCCATCAAGATTGACCCTTAAACGTCCATGGATTACCTGCCTATCCATTTCAAGCCCATCAAGGTTAAGGCTCTCCAATATCCTGTGCTCATATGCCGTCCCTGCCTTCATCGCATCATTACTGTAACTCATCCTGTCCATTCCAACCTTCGTGAGATACCAGCGCTCAAATGAGTAGGTACTCCAGTTCCCGACAACATATTGTGTATCACTGGCTCCTATATAATAGCTCCTATCGTGGTCGCTTATCATTGTTATCCTGCCTTACTTTTTTAAGGACGAATTCCAGGTTGTTCTCCACTGCGAAAAGGATATCATATTGTTTAATCCATGCATTCAGCTCATCCAGAGTCCTCCCCATACGGCCAGCAACCTGTTCCAAAGATAGGTCCCCTTCTTTCTGAATACAGGTCAGTGCCTGGAGAACCCTTTCCTTTACCTTGCGTATGTCATGATACTGGTCGTTGGCTGCCTGCTGTTTCCTCTCCGTGTCCTCTTCCTTCAACCATAAATCAAAACCAAGTCCTGTGTACATTGCTACAGCCTTGACAAAACTCCTTGTCATACTGTTCCATACGCGCTGCTGGCTCATGCTGTTATCCTTTACCGGATTCGCCCCATTCATGACCGGGGACTGCATGAAATATACCTTATCATCAATGTGTATCTCTATCCTGGTTTCATAGCATCTGTTGGTATTACCGGACTTATCTGTAAAAACCGTACCGGTTTCATACAGGCTACACCCGGTTGCAGGATTCTGTACCGGAATGAAGTAAACCTGTTCTGCCCCATTCTGGTGAAGCAAATCTATGCATTTGTTATAGGGTAAATATAATGCTGTGTCCCTTTCATCACAGAATGGTATTACATCAACCTTTCTTAACTCATCATAACTTTTTAGCATGTTCATCCTCCCTTACCCAATTTCCAGAAAAAAAGAATTCCACAAATAATCGCTTATCTTCATCTGGCATTTCATCAATGTGTGTCTTTGCATACAGGTAAGCTTCCCGACCATCTACAGCCTTTCCATTTTCTGGTCCAATGCCTTTGTAGTACATAGCAGTCACACCTCCATCATTGTTTCTGCTTCCAGTACAGCCATATCTTCCAGTATTTGGTCGTAATGCTCCTTTACCTCAGTGCTAGCCGCATTCATTGCCTTTTGGGCGGAGTTTTTCTTAAAAGTCAGCCAGAGATAATAATATTTTTTCTCATCCATCTTGCCTTTCCTCCGAATCTCCAATATAATAGGTACATAACGTTTTATCATGCTGGCCGACCGGAGTTCGCACCTCCCTCGGCCTTTTTCTTGCCTTACCGTTTGACCAACCATATGGATTAAGCCCCAGTGCTGCTGCCACACGGTTTGTCCCATTTCTGCGTCTGCTCATCCTGCACCTCCGCCATGTTGTAATTAATATAGGTAACAGCCTTGCCATTCTGGCTTTTCCCTTTGGTGATACTGACAGCATATCCAGCCTTGACCAGATATTTTGCTATCTCAAGCTGCTCCTGTGAGTTGAGTTTGCTCCCAGGTATTAATATCCTCACTGTACTCACCCCGTTTCTATATAGGTACATACAAGGTAACGTTGTCCTTACATGCCTCCCAACCGCCTCCGTAGCATGGCCTGTATACACCATCCGTCCATTTTACGTACGGGTATATATGTATGCAGAGTTCTTTTTTACCATAATGACTCCGCAGGACTTCATTGGTTTCTATCTCATATCCATGGGTAATCTGGGCCTCTACATTTCCATCCGTAATTTCCCCATATGGATACTCAGCTTCCACAAGCTCACTAATAGTTTGATATTTTGAGTCTTTATTATATTCTTGCAAAGCTTGTCCCTCCTTATCTATATTGTTATGTACCCGGCCCAGGTAAGGGCCAGGAGTGTAACTGTCACTGCCAGCATGACTGTTAGGGCCACTATCATCCGCTCTGCATCCTGCCGGCTCCTACGTGCCTCATGTAGCCTACCATCAAGCCTTATGTTGGCCTGGGTAAGCTCCGGTACAAGGTCGCAGCACCGCCGGGATGGGTCCGTGGTTAAAGGCATGTATCTAAGGTCTGCTATGCTCATTGGTATCCACCTCCTCCAACTTACGGCCTATATGCTTTTCCAGTTTATACCGATAGATGTTATACTCACACTTCTCCTTGTTTCCCAGTTTTCCTTTAGGAATCACTTCGCCCAGGTCCCAAAGCTTGCGTTTCATGCGTTCTCGGACTTTCTGAGCGCTGCAACCTATATAATAGGATGCTTCCTTTGCGTTAAATATCTCTTTCAAGTCCTTACTCTCCTTTCCTCTCATGTGCATCATTTGCAAAATATTCTACCGATACGTCAAAATACTTTGCTAAGATTAAAAGCTTTTCAAACTTCGGTTCATAATTCCCCTGTTTCCAATTCGATAAAGTAGATGTAGATATTCCTGTTTCTTTGGAAACCCTATAATCTGTAATCCCTTTTTTGTCTCTTAATGCTGCATACTTTAAATACACTTTTTCACCCCCTTCTGTAAAAATTAATATTGACACTAGCTATGTTTTCTTATATAATTAAGTTGCGAGCTAAATTATCAAACAAAACATAGGCAAGTTCTACTTAGCTATGATTACTAAGTTGTTTTTAGTATATATTAGTTTTCATAGCTTGTCAAGTACTTGTTTTAGTTTTCATAGTTATTTTTAGAAAGGAAAACTATCATGTACGAGTATTTTGAAAAATTGCTACAAAAATACGGCGTAACTACTTATCAGGTAGCCAAAGCAACAGGAATTTCCACAGCTTCATTTTCTGGCTGGAAACAAGGCAGGTGGAACTTCAAGCAAGAAAAACTCCAAAAAATAGCTGACTATTTTGGAGTCCCGCTGTCTTATCTATTAACGGGCGAAAATGACGAAATAATAAAAGAAACTAGCCTTACACCTAAGGATGAGCGCGAAATAGGCCGCGACCTTGACAGAATTATGGGAGAGATTGAAAATAATACTGATGGCCCTCTTTATTATAATGGAGAGCCAATTGATGATGAATCCTTGGAACTGCTCCGCAAAGCATTAGAGCTTGGTTTAACCCAATTAAAGCGGGAGAATAAGGTAAAATACAATCCGAACAAAAACTAAAAAGATAGCCGTATTGTCTGTCTCAAAGAAGGTGATTAATTGAACGAGAGAATACGGAAGAAGATTACATATCTAACAAAAAAATTCGGAACTAATGACCCTTTAGAGTTGGCTAAATGTCTGAAGATAAAGGTATTCTTTGTCCCACTTGGAAAAATTGCAGGCTTTTACAAATATATGAAACACAATCGTTGTATCTATGTAAATTCTTGTATTGATGATGATACCTTCCTACGTGTTGTAATTGCTCACGAACTCGGACATGCTGTATTTCATTCAAAGCAGAACTGTACTTTTATGGGAACACATACATTGTTACTTACATCAAGGATAGAGCGGCAGGCCAATCTATTTGCTGCATATCTGCTTATCACAGACAATTTGTTGCATGAGTATGATGGGTTTACAAAAGAACAGTTCTGTGATTGCACAGGTTACCCAATAGAGTTACTTAATTTAAAATTACAATAAATGGAGGAAATAAGTATGAAACAATTATCAGAAGAGGAGTTTGAAAACCTAAACTTGGAAGATATGAAAAAGTATATTATTGAGCTTTTAGATGAAGTACCAGACGAAAATATGCAAGAACTTTATGAAGGGATTAAGCAAATCTACGACGAGTACAATAAAGAAAATAGGCAGAAGTAAAAAGCCCCTGTGTTGGTAGCACAGAAGCTTTTCACATAATACTATTGACCGGATTGCTCCAGGCCATAATATAGCCCTATCAGCCATATTATACCATTTAAAAGCACCCCCGGTCAATGGGTGTATTTATTTTACTCTTTTTTAAGGATGGTGATTTTCAATGGCAAAAGGAAGAAGAAAGTATCCCAAGCTCCCCAATGGATATGGTTCAATTCGATATCTAGGAAAAAATCGAAATAATCCATATGGGGTGTATCCGCCTACAGAAGAATTTAACGAAGATGGTAAAGCGGTCACTCGGTCAGCACTGGCCTACGTGGATAACTGGTATTATGGCTTTTCTATTTTAACGGCGTATAAAGCCGGCACGTATATACCAGGTGTATACCCACCGAAACCGGATGTCGGAAAGGATGAGAAGGATTTAAACACATTAGTAAAAAAACTTCTAGCTGATTATAACCAGGTGTGTAATATTGTGTCCGGCAAGGAGGCAAGCTCCCTCAATGTTGACCTGACATTCAAAAAGGTATACGAACAATTTTATGATTGGAAATATACTGATAAGGACGGAAATACAAAGAAAAAGAAATACTCCAAGAGTACCATGTATGCCTCCCAAGCAGCATTTAAGAACTGTTCAGCTCTTCACGATAAAATATTCAGGGAGCTTCGGCACAAGGATTTACAGGCTGTTGTGGATGCCTGTGAACTAAAATACGCCAGTTTGGAGCATGTTATAAATCTATATCACCAGATGTATGATTATGCCGATATGCAAGGTCTGTGTGAAAAAGATTACTCTGATAAGGTAAAAATCAATATCGAAGATGATGATGAGCAGGGTATACCATTTGAAGAATCTGATTTAAAAATACTTTGGAATAATAAAACTGACCCAACAGTAGAATTTATTCTGATTATGTGCTACAGTGGATTTAGGATAGTTGCCTATGAATCACTAACAGTGAACCTTGATGACAACTATTTTCAGGGTGGCGTAAAAACTAAGACCAGTAAAAATCGTATTGTGCCGATACATCCCGGCATACTGCCTCTGGTGAAATGCCGATTAGGAAGAGATAAATATTTACTGGACAGCGCAAATAAATTCCGAGCCAGCATGTATACCAAATTACAGGAGCTGGGAATCGCCAAACATACTCCGCATGATTGTAGGCACACATTCTCTAAATTATGCGAACACTATGAGGTTAATGAAAATGACAGGAAAAGGATGCTTGGACATTCCTTCGGGCAGGATATAACAAATAAAAAATATGGTCATAGAGACCTCGAAGACCTGATGAACGAAATTTGCAAAATAAAAATCTGTTATTAATTTGTTACTAACTTGCAAGAAATTGCTCAAAACAACGCATCAATTAAAATAACTACTCAATCTTGAATATTTCCTTGTTTTATGCGGGGTCTAAGATAAATGTCGAATTATCAATGTTTCTGACTTTCAACGCAATTTTAAGATTTTCTTAATAATCTATTCAAAGAACATTCAAACATTCCGGAGG
>OFOU01001606.1_pt1 | contig 13050 bp, 7 predicted proteins | sample 1542061 | NCBI WGS metagenome assembly OFOU01 (sample SAMN04209239, study PRJEB22552) | human gut metagenome | biome: gut; material: feces | host: Homo sapiens | place: USA: Oklahoma
GCCGATAGCTTAGAGGGCTATATTCGTGCTGACATTACTGCCAAGTTACGTGATAACAAGATAGGCAAGGCAAGCTTAAATGAATACTTAACAGCATTGCATGCTAACTTATTCCACTCTTTGCAAGAAAGCACTGGCATTGATGGTAAAGTACTTTATGACACTTACAAATCAGAGTTTAAGAGTGCAGGTGACATATTAAACTTATCAGGTAAGGCAATAGCTGAGGATAATATCACTTCTAAAGGTGGTATGTATGACACTAAGAGCAACACTTACATCTTAGCTGATGAGGCTGGTGCTGTTACTGCCGTGCATGAATTTGGCCATGCTTTGCTAACTACTCTTAACAAGATTGCCAATGATGCTGACTTTAAGGGCGATAAGAGTAAGGTTAAGAAGACACTTGAGGATTTAAAGAGTGTTTTAGGCTTTAGCAAAGATGCACCGATAGATGAAAAGATGCAAGAAAAGTTTGTCGCTGCTATGCTTGGTTCAATCCTTACAAAGCCAAATCCTAAAGCTTCTAAGGATGTGCAGACAACTAAAGATAGCATTATTACCACAGACTATGGCAAGCTTAATCCTTTATTAGATAAGATGCGTCGCTCTATGGCCATGAGCCTTTACTCTACCTACAAGGACTTAAAGAAAGAGTTAGATGAAAAGGTAGCTAAAGGTGAGAAGATTGATGTAGCACAGCGCTTAGCTATTGAGGAATACAAGCAACGCTTTGGGGATGAGAGCTTTACTATTACTCCAGAGATGCAAGACTTCTTTTCTAAGCACATCTTAGGTAACTTAGCATATGAGCAACATGTTCAGTTAGCTGGCTTGCATGGTATCTTTGATAGCAGTGTACTCAAAGAGCACTTTCCAGAGTATGGCGAGCTTATTGATGATTTAAATGCACAGACCAACAAAGCTTTAGATAACTTACGTACTAGCCATGAGCAATTTCAAGAAGTAATGAACAAGGCCATGGTAATGAGCAATGAAGAGCTTGATAACTTCAAGAAAGAGTTAACAAGTGACTTTAAAGCTGCCAATGAGCAAGTAACTAAGTTTGATGAAACTCTTAAGAAGAGCATGGAAAGCAAGCGAAAAGAGTTTATCAAATCATTAGATACCAAGGTTATCAAAGAAAAGAGGCTAGAGGCTATTGGTCAAAAGGCCTATGATGCTGTAATCGCTAAAGCGCAAAAAGCTTTTAACAAAGAGCAAAAGGGCAAATTAGCCGATAACATTGATGATTTTAACTTAGACTTTAGACGCTACTCTATTGCCTTAGCAAGCTTGCAAAAGGCTAACAAGATGGCTCAAGAATTTAATCTTGATGGCCCTCCAAGTAAGGAGCAGGTAGCACAGTTAAATGAGTTTGTCGCTTCCTTCAAACGTCCAGAAATATCCTATGGACAACCGCCGCATTTTCAAGTACAGTTTACTGAAAATGGATTAGTTCATGTCGAGCTTAATCATCCTTACAAAGATTTATTTGAGCAATTAGCAAAGCGTGATGAGCAAGGAAATATCATCACCGTTAAATCTAAAGTCAATCGCTCCTCCCCTGCCTACGATACCTTTGAATTAGACCAAAACGCCGTCAAAAATCACTTTGCATCTGTTACTTCTACAAGCAAGTTCACGCCTGATGAATCAGTGCGTGCTGAGGCTAATGCTGCCAAGAAAGAGGCTATAGATAAGGCCTTGGCTAACAGTGATGCCATGCTGGATACTGAAATTAATCGCATGGCTGATGAGCACATGGAGCAAATTAGAGGCGATGTAGTTAAAGAAGTTGAGAATAAGCTAGGCTTTAGTGCTGATAGCTCTTATAACAGTAATCTTAATCAGCTCATGGCTTGCATTGATGCAGTAAGAAGTATTAGAGCCAAGGCTGATAAAGCCAATAAAATGCAACAGCAGGAATACAAGAAACTTGAATCAAGTGCATCTTGGAAGGTGCTTGAGTACTTTAGAGGTGATGGTAATACTACCGATAAGCTTAACTATGATGATGCTGTAAGAGTATTAGGCCAAGACACTGCCCAAAAGCTTCTTAATCAAGGCGCTGCCGCTTTAGATGGTGAGATTACTTTTGATAGGTTTGGCCAAGAGGGCCCGCTTGCTAGCTTGTTAAATAGCATTGATGGCAAGATTTTAAAGCAAGTTGAGCGTGAGGCTATGGAGCTTGCTCAAAGTGGACTTGGCAAGAAGATGGATAAGGCACAGTTAGAGCAACTAAAGCCTACTGCCTTAGGTGCTGTTATTGCACGCAAAATGACTGAGTATGGCAATAAGAATGCTCATACTATTGTGCAAGAGCGTGTAATGCATCGTATCTTAAACGAATCTAACAAGTTTATCTTAGATGCGTTAAAAGATAATCCAACCATTCAAGCCTTGGTATCTCATGCTTTTGATAGAGTGTCTAAAGCCGAGCGTAATCTTTTTAATAAGATTAGCAAAGAGATTAAGACCCACTCTGACACTAGCATTAAGAGATTATCTGATGCAATTCTTGCACGCACTGCCATTAGTGATATTAGCATCTTTAGAATGACCCGTGCCGCTGGTAAGGCTAGAGATAAGGCTTATAGCTTAGCTTTTGACTTAGCAAAAGGCCCTGACCATATGGCCAAGATTGCTGACCAACTTAATCTAAGTGCTGTGCTTAATAAGGCCATGCAAGATAGTGCTACTAGATTAATGGCACTTGATAAGAAGATGGAGGATATCTCCACTTTCTTAAAGCGTGGCAATAAGAAAGTAGCTGATAAGTATGACCTTAACACAGTCCTTGTAATGCGTGTTATCGCTTCTCGCATTGGTATTATTTCTGATACAGCTGGCACTGAGGCTAAGAGATTACTGGACAATAATGCTCCAGAGGGCATTAAGAAGTTACTTGATGAGCTTGGTAAAGATGAGCGCTTTACTGGCTACTACAAGAATCACACTATACCTAAGCTTGAGGCTGCCATTCTCTATCTTGATACGCTTAAGACACAAGCTAAGAACATCAAAGCTACTGCCAAATCAGTTGAGCAATTAAAGTTTGATGAAGAGGCACGTGCCATTACCGACAGATTAAGCCGCTCTAAAAAGGCTAGCGTTGCTTATAAAGAGGGTGATGGTCAAAGAAGTTGGAGTGCTGACCCACTAACTAAAGCACAAAGATGGATTGGTATTACTTTTAGAACTTACCTTGTGAAGATGGAGCAATGGTGTAAGAACATTGACCGCTCCGACAATGGCCCTTTGCTGCGCTTAATTTATGATCCAATTCGTAAGGCTTATGATGAGGCTGCCGTGCAAAAGCGTGTGGCTCAGCGTGAGGCTAATGAAATTATCATGAAGGCTGCCGCTTGCAAGAATAAAGGCGTGATTCACACCTCTATGACAGATGTTAATGGTAAGAAAATTACCTTTGGCTTAACTGGCAAGTATAAAGGTAATGGCACTATGGAGCTCATCACCTTTTTAACTCATATTGGTAATGAATCAAACCTTAATAAGTTGCTTAAGGGTGTTGGTATTACCCGTGAGAAGTTTACTGCATGGTTTAATGAGGCTCAAAAGGATGGCACTATCACCAAAGAAATGATGGATGCTGTGCAAGCTTATTGGGACTTTAATGCTAAATACTGGCCTAAGTTACAACAAGCTTACCAACAAGCCTCAGGTATGTATGCCAAAGAGATTAAGCCAAGAACTGTTTTGACAGCTTTTGGAGAATATCAAGGTGGCTATGCACCTGCCATGCGTGATACAGACTTAACTATTGGCCCGCTTGATACTACTGGCAACTTAGATACCTTAATTACTGGTAATGCCTTAGGTGAGTTCTTTGGTGAGGCTTCCTTCATGAAGGAGCGTTCAGAGGGATTTACACAGCAGCTCAAGCTAGACTTAGCACAACAGCTTAGCAACACTGTGAATGTAATTCACTACTCACACATGCTTGCACCTACAACAAGGCTTTATAGGGCGCTTAATAATCCTGCAACTAAGCTTAAGGAAACAATCGACACATATCAGCCTGAATTTGTTGATACCAACTTAGTGCCTTGGTTATCCCGTGCATTGCGTGATAGTTCATCTAATAACCCTGCCAATGGCATGGCGTATAACATTTTGCGTACCATTACTAATCGTGTTGGTATTAGCTTTATGTTTGCAAACCTATCAAACGCTGCTCAAGGTGTAACCAACTTATTAGTAGCCGCCTCATATATTCCAAGTGGCAAAATCATTAGCACTTTAAGCCAAGCTATTTTCAACTATGGAACAATCAGAGCTCAAATGATGGATGCATCTCCATTCATGAAACACCGTTTTGAATCGGGCTTTGATAAGACCATAGGTGAGACCATGGATTTAGAGCTGATTAAGAGCCAAGATTTAAACGCCATTGCTAAAGGTGGTAAGGCAACATGGGAACGCTCAAAGCAATTCATTAGCCACTATGGCTACTTTGCACAGATTTACTCACAGCACTTCTTAGATACTGTGGTGTGGACAGCTGCAAGAGAAGATGCAATTGCTAAGGGTATGACTGAGGCCGATGCTATTAAGCATGCTGATAGTGCTATTCGTTTAACACAAGGCTCTAATGATGTATTAGACATTAATAATGTTGAGGCTGGAGGCCCGATATTAAAACTCTTTACACAGTTTACAAGCTACTTTAATACCTTATCTAACCTTGTAATGGTTGAGTTACGCCGCAACATGGGTGATAACCCTGCAAGAATTAATACAGCTTTGCGCTGTGCTCACTCCCTTGCTTTAGTGGTTGTTCTTCCTGCCATTATCTCCGATTGGATTGCAGAGGCATTTAAGGGCAATAACGTATTTACTGAATCAGAAGACTGGCAAGAGTTCATGCTCATGCATGCATTAGTACCTACAGGCAAGATGTTTAGCGCTTTAGTCCCTGTCTATGGTTCAGCAGGTACTGTGGCTGCCACTCAATTATTAGGCGGTCAAACCTTTGGCGGTTTAGTTGGTACCCCTGCCACTATTGGAGCTTTTGAAAATACTATTAAATTGGCCCGTTCAGCTATCACTGGTAATGAGCCGTCAAAGCCTTGGCAAGATGGTTTAACTGCGCTTGGTGTCATAACTGGCGTGCCTATTGGTACAGCCTTAGGCCGTCGCCTCGATTATGCGTCAACAGTAGATATCAATACTTTTGATGAGGCTTTACGGTTCTTATACTCTGGAAACCTTAGCGATAAGGAAAAAGAAAAATATCGATAGGAGTGCCTCATGGCTAAGAATGTACCTACAAAACAAAGTGCAGCTTCAACACCCGTTGCGGCTGCAAATCAGGTTTATAGTGGTTCCTTTATTGGTGATTTAACTGGTAATGCTGATACTGCAACAAGGCTTAAGGATGCTTTTCACCTGCATTTAATTGGTGATGTAAAAGGCACTGTCACCACTAATGGCTCTAGCGCCTCAGGTGAGGTAAAAGTACTTAGAGCTGATAGAGCTGATAATGCTACTCATGCCGAGATTGCAGATAATGTAAACCACGCTCAAACAGCTGATAGCGCTGCTCAAGCTAGCCAAGCATTGCATGCCATTGAGGCTGACTTAGCAACACGCTCAACAAATGCAGACTATGCAACACAAGCGGGCCATGCTACCACAGCAGGCTCTGCGGTATCGGCATCACAAGCTGATGAGGCTACTCATGCTCTTAGTGCTGATAAGACTTTAGAAACTGACCATGCAAAGACTGCCGATGTAGCAACCGTTGCTTTATCCTTACAAAATGACCCTGATAATCCAGTGCCTGAGGCAAGCCATGCAGTGCGAGCTGATGAGGCTTTGCATGCTACCCGTGCGGACTATGATTGTATTGGTCGTTTAATTCATGTTACTTACCTTACTAAGGATGAGGGTGTATCAAAAGATGAGGCATTTGACCAAGATGCAGCTGATGCACTTTATGCTCGTAAGGATGAAATGATTTTACAAGCCACAGTGTCTGGTAAGGCACATGGCTATGGAACAATTACTAACCAAACTCTTAACATCAAGATTACTGATATTGTAGGAGGTGAGGGCGACGACCTATCAATCTATGAAGATATTATCTTCTTAGATAAAAGTGAGTTGCCTGATAATGCTAATACTACTAAGGCTTACCTTACTAAAGATAAGGTCTTATGGCTGTATAACGCTGATAAAGATGCTTGGTATGATGTACGTTCAAAGCTTACTAAAGAGAATCAAGACACTTTAGACCAAGCTTTAGATAAGATTAAGAACTATGTAGATTTAACCTCAGACCAAGATATTCATGGTGGCAAAGCATTCTGGGATCCAATCTTTGCACCAATCCCTTCTTTTGAAGACGCACCAGACCATGCTGTGGTAGTGCTCCATAACTTGCGTGATATTTATGGACAACTCAAGTGCATGATTAACACTGGTGATAGCAAGATTAAAGAGTTGCTTGATAAGTTAGAAGAGCGCATTGAGGCCTTAGAAAAGGTGGTCTATGGCATCTCTAACTTAGGTGATATCTACTTTGCTTATAAGGATTTGACTATCTCTGAAAACACTAGAGATATGATTGAGGGTGCTGTTTACATTGGTTACTTAGAAGAGGATGGCACCTTTATTCCTTTAAATCCTAATGACTTTACTCAAGTAGACCCTGACCAAGTTCCATACTGGGAACGCCATTTTATTAAAGATAGTAATGGCATTGTTACTTGGAAAGATAAGCCATTTGTACATAAGCAAACTAATGTTAGCTATGTAGTTTTAGACCATGTACCAACCAAGGAAGAGTCAGAGAAATTTGAGTTTGATACTTGGTACTACTACCCTGCAAAAGATGCTATTGGTGATGAGGGCCAAGGCGGTGGTACTCTCAATGGTGAGTTTAATACCATTCAATTCTTAGAGGGCCAAGCTATTGAGGATGGTGCTCCAAATGTTGGTGAGCTTAACTTCTATGATGCTGGCGATGCTTTAAGTGAAATTACACTACCTGATGTGCCTCCAACTAGACCAACATTAGCAGGTGAATTTAGCTCAATTGCATTTAAGGAAGATGTAAGCATAACTAATGCAAGCCCTAATACTGGTGAGCTTAACTTCTATAATATCGGTGATGTAATCAGAGATTAGTTTTAGCTAGCATGGTGCTAGTGATTTTTAATACAAGGAGGCCATATGGCTATTAAGACAATCGGTATTAGTTTAAAGGATAAGGATGGTAACGCTGGTAAACTTATTGGCTTATCTGAAAGTGATGTCACTAAGCTTAATACAGCTGTAGCTTTAACTAAGACTAATAAGACTGCCATTGATGAACTCAAGGAAGGCATGAAGAAGTGTGCTAAGCTAGACCAAGCTAACACCTTTACCGCTGCCAATACCTTTTCACAAAACATCACTATGAGTGTTGTGCAAGATGATGTTAACGCCATTGAAGACCAACACTTAGTAACTGGTAAGGCCTTAAAGGCTATTGCCAATAAGGCTGGCGGCGCTGCAAACATTAAGTGGAGTGCTACAGGTGCTCCAGAAGAGGGCTCAATGGATCCCGATGTAATTTACTTCTATGCTACAACAGATGGCATAACTAGCTAGGAGGGCTTATGCCTAATACTCCAGTTCCTGGCTCTAGCTTTGAGACCCCGCTCTTTGTGAACGGTGTTATGAAAGCTAAGGACAAGAACAAGCAAACCGTGTGGATTAGTTCCAACACAGCGGGCTTAGGTGGTGGTCATAATCCTATTCATGTTGTGACTGAGCTTCCTGACCCACAAAGCTGTGAGACTGGCACTTATCTTGTGATTGACAAATAAGGCTCCGAATTTCGGGGCCTTTTTTATTGGGTATACCATGGCCGCATTAAGTGATTTTAAAGATGTACCCGCTCTTAAGTATATGTATGTAAAAGATGCTAAGAGGGGTAATGAGGCTTTCTTTGACTTTGACGGCGCTATTCATCGTATCCAAGGTATTGAGTACGATTTGACCCGTATCAAGAATGACATCTTAAAGCTTAAAGATAAGTTTAAAGAGCTTGATGCGGCTTTGGAGGCTGTAGAGCAAGCGCTGGATGAAGTTAAGCAAGTTAAGCAAGAGTTGCTTCAAGCTATGGAGCAATTGCAAAACAAGGTTGATGGACAGATTGCAAGCCTTCAAGTTGAGCTTGGCAAGCTAGAGGTTAGAGTTACTGCCCTTGAAAACAGGTGTGCAGGTTTAGAGGCTGGCCTTGCTGATACCAACAAGAAGTTAGCTGATGCTCAAAAGAATATCACTGCGCTGCAAGGCGAGGTTACTAAGATTAAAAGTGACATTGCTGCGCTGCAAGGTGAGATTGCAAAGCTTAAGAATGAGATTAAGCGCCTTGATGGTGAGCTTGCTTTAGTTAAGCAAGATTTACTTGATAACTATGCAAAGCTTAAAAAGGCAAATGTCTTTACAGCTGCAAACACTTTTAATGATTTAGTTACTGTCTCACTTGCTCCTAGAGATAAGTTACATGCTGCCAATAAGAAGTATGTAGATGAGCAAATTGAGAAATTCAAAGTACCAAGTGGCACTATCGTGGCCTTTGCTGGTCAAATTGTGCCTGATGGTTATTTACTTTGTGATGGTTCAAGTATCTTAAAGGTTGATTATCCAGACCTTTATAAGGTCTTAGGCGGTTTCTATGGAGAGACTGATACTACTTTTAGGCTTCCTGATTTGCGTGACCGCTTTATTCAAGGCGGCTCAATGCCAAGTCCACAATCTCAAGAGCCTGCATTGCCAAACATCATGGGTTCCTTTACAGGTTTTGGAGACCCAATCTATACCGATGGAGCGTTTAGAGCTGAAATAGCTCCAGATGCTAGAGGTAAGGTTGCAACAGGTGCACAAGATGGCATGCTCTATGTGGACTTTGATGCATCTCGCTATAGCTCTTACTACAAGAACGGCGTGGCTAAGGTTACACCGCCATGTTACATCATGATGTTTTTAATTAAGGCCTAAGCATATGACCATGAAATTAATCCCTACATATCGCTTTGATAAATATGGCTACTACTGTGGACAAACTCGCTCAATGCAAGATAGTGTTACTGGCCTTATCACTTTACCTGATGATTGCGTTGCTTTTCCTCCTGGTGATGATGAGCTGCATTGGCGCATTAGTATTGATAAGACATGCTGGCAACGTGTGCAGGGTGTTGAGGAAATGGCACTTGATGAGCTGATTGCCTTTTGTAAGGACAATACCGACCGCAATGCCATGATTAAGAGCCGCATCTTGACAGAGGCTGCCCGTAACAGTGATTACCAAGTGCTAAAGGACAATGAGTATGACTGCTGGTACGTGGTTAAGCGTCCTAATAATCCTGCGCTTAATGAGCTAGTAGCACTTAAGAAGAAGTTCTTTGATGCTCTTAATGAAATTAAGCTCCAATTTACTGGAGCTACAATTTTGGGCGACGATCAAAAAAAGAAAGCGCTTACATTTTGTTACACCACACTTTTGAATGCTGATAGTGTTGATGATATCAAGGCTGGCATTGAGCTTTATGAAAATATGGAGCTTGATTATGAGCGTGGTGAAAGTTTGATTAATGCTGCTATAACAGCTAAGAGCGTGACAGCCCTTATGGAGCAAGATGCCTTAAAGCGTGGTGTTGAGCTTGATAAGTATGTAGCTGCCTTAGAAGTTTACGCTGACGCTCTAAGTGGTCGTGAGGCTAAGGAGGTTTAGCATGGCTAAGAAAGTTGAGCTTCCTGATAACTTGCGTTATCTGTACACCAAAGATGCTGCAAGCGGGGCACAAGCTGGCTTTAATGTGCAAGCAGTGCGTGATAGGCTCACAGAGATTCAATATGACCTTGACCACATTCAAGGCGATATTGACCAGATTATTAATGGTGACTTGACTAATATTTATGAATCTATTAAGGACTTAGTACAGCGTTTAGAGAATCTCAAGCAAGAATTTAATCAATTCAAGATTGAGATTAAGAATGAGATTGATAATCGCTTTGATGAAATTACTAAGTACATTGAGGCTAAGTTCCAAGAAATTGCTAAGCAGCTTGAGAATCTTGGCAATGAGCTTGATGAAGTTAAGCGCACTTATGAGCACTTCCCTACAGGCACACAAATGCTCTTCTATCAAAAGAGTGCACCGCCTGGCTGGTCGATTGTTACTGGCCTTGATGATTCTATCATTCGAGTGAATGGGCTTAAGGGCGGTGAGCTGGTTAATGGTGCAAGCTTTACTCAAGTGTTTAAAAATACAAGCACAGCAGCTTCAACAATTAATATCACTGGTTCAGTCGGTGCAACATACCTAACCATTGACCAAATCCCTGGCCACTCCCACACCCGAGGTACACAGAATATTACAGGTGAAATTCCAGAGGGCACAGAGGAAAGTATTCATGGTGGCGGCACCTCTCCAGAATCGAGTGCTCCAAAAGGTGCTTTTTACTGGATTAAAAAAGCCGTTCCAGGCGCCGACTCGAGAGGGAACCTCTCGTGGGGCGTCGGCCTTGATGCGTCACGTACATGGCAAGGACGCTCATCCATTGAGGGCGGCGGTCAATCGCATACTCACTCTCTTAATATCACAGGCAATCAAACTACTCACACTCACACCCTCGACCTCACCATTAAAAACATCAGCGTAATTGTCTGCAAGAAGGAGATTGTCTTCTAATGCCATTATGCCCTTTTTCACAACATGAATGCCCTGAACACAACAAGAAGGGCGGCTGTCAATTATGGGTTGATGCCGTAACTAACAGCGGCCCCGTGCAGGGAAACTTATCAGGATGTGCCATGGTTGTTTCGGTGTTACTTCAAGCACATGGAGTAAACACACAAGCTGCCATGGTGGATAGCATGAGCAAGGTGCAAGCAGAAATATCACATGCTCGTGTTGAACAATTACAGTATCAAAACCATAAGCGCATCATGCAAGCTGCGCTTAATAATCCAATTGAACTAAAAGAGGAGCTGTTGTAATGGCTGAAAATGTTAAAGGCTTAGCCATGCGTTACAAGCATGATGGCGTTGTTTATGAGTTAGATAGTGGTAAGCTAGTGCACACTAAAGGTGAGCAAAGCATTGATGGCAAGAAGGTGTTTAAAACCGTGCCACAAGTTGAAGGTGCTCCAGTCGAAGATAACGATGTTACTAATAAGAAGTATGTCCAAGATGCATTGGATGCCTTTGCAGCTCCTAAGGTTGCTTCTTTTACTATCACTGCTACAAACAGTGCTAATGCCGCTCAAGGTGCTGCCGCTGTAGAGATTAATAAGCTTAAGATTTTCTTAGCTGATGGACGACGTTTAGACCCTTTATTTATGGAAGAGGGCGACCTTAAGGGCTCAACAGAGGCTAAGCTCTTAGTACTTACTCTTAACAAGCAAGACCAAAGCGACTTAACACCAACCAAAGTAGCAAAGACTGAAATTGAAAGTTATGCACTAAAGGATGGTGAGTTCTTAGGCAAGCTTTATCCTTGTAAGTTCTTTGGACAACATCAAGACATGTACTCTAATAGTGGTTATCAAGACCCTTGGAATCAATATTGGACAAAAGCTGATAGATTTTGGGATCAAGAAAACACCACATCAGGTCAAGTAAGAATTGATATTTTTGATATTGACCAGATGGTTCAAAAGCTCTCATTTACTTCAACAGCATCAAATAGAAAAGCGACCTTTACCGCAACAGCTAATGACGGTGCTAAGGAAGAAAATGGAGATGTGCAAGATAAAGGAAGTAATAATTTTGATATTGTCTTTCCTAAGATGGGTGAGATGTTATCAAAGCCTGGTCCAGTTCTTTTATCTACTAACCAAGTTGTAAAAGATGTAAAGACTTTTGCAACCCCTCCAAAGTCTGCCAATGCTCCAGTAGCTGATGATGATGTTGTCAACAAGGCTTATGTTGATGAAAACTTTATTAGCGCATCTGGCTTTCAAATGGAGAAAAGCTCCGTCACTGGCCTTGTTAAAGGTAGTAATAAAGGCGGCTCATACTGTGGCTTCTCATACTTTAAGTGGCTGTTAAAAGATGGCACTCGCCTTGATTTAAAGATGGTTGAGAATGTCACTGCCAATAATGCTACCACTCCAGTGCTTGCTGTTTGGCATGTGGTTAAAGATTTGGGCTCTCAAATCACCGCTCCAGAGAAAAAGAGCAAGGCTGAGATTGAAGGCTATCAACTTCAAGAAGGTGAGTTTAAGGGCACACTCTCTTACTTCAAGGTTGTAGGCAAATACAATGTTTATACAGGCGAGCCATGGGATTCATATATCGGCTCTGGCATTACTGGACAGCATGAGGGCTTGTTAGGTTTTGCTATTAATGACCTTGTTTCTCCTTTAAAAGCTATTGAGTTTACTGTTGGTAACAAGGGTGAATCATGGCAATATGCTTTTGACACTCTACAAGTCACTGGTAAGAATGGCACTAAGGATTATGACGTTACTTATCCTAAGAAAGCCGTTAATAATGAAGTAGTAACTGTTGAGCTTCCTTTTAGCTCTATCCCTGATTTTGTTACTGTTCAGAATGAACAGACCATTACAGGTGTTAAAAACTTTGATGCGCTTCCAGTATCCAAAGTAAAACCGACAGAGGACAGCCAATTAACTAACAAGAAGTATGTAGATAGTGTTTTGGGCGGTGGTTATGATGTAGGTGTTACCATTTCTCAAGCTTATGACACAGCACACACTGCATGGGGCGGTGTTTCCAAACTCCATTTAAAATTAGCTAGTGGTGTTCTTGAGGCTAAGTACGTTGAAGAGACCATGCCTGCTGATGCTAAAGAGCCTGCCTTAGTTGTATGGGTGCTTAGAAATGAGCCTACTAATAATCCTACAGTTGAGTATAAGTCTAAGGAAGAACTTAAGGCATATGAGCTTCAAGATGATGAGTTCTTTGGTGATATTACTTATGCCAATCTCTTAGGTCCTTATAAGTCTCATACTAGTACATCATGGCGCTGCCCTTTTGATACTTACTTGTATAACGGCGGCGCATTA
>OFOU01001614.1_pt1 | contig 12992 bp, 14 predicted proteins | sample 1542061 | NCBI WGS metagenome assembly OFOU01 (sample SAMN04209239, study PRJEB22552) | human gut metagenome | biome: gut; material: feces | host: Homo sapiens | place: USA: Oklahoma
AGCCAAAGCTGGTGTGGGAGCCGCTTTTATACATGAATCTATCCGCATATGTTCAGTCGGCCGCGCCCTGCTCGATGTGTGGGATATCGGTCAGGCCAAGCAGAAAATCGGTGGAGACATTGAAATAAGCGGAAAGCTTTACAAGGAAATCGAATGAGGCGCTGATGCCGCCCGTTTCAAGCTCTTTGACATTCTGTGTGGTAAGGCCGATGGCCTGCGCAACCTCCTCGACGGTTTTACCCTCCGCCATACGCAATGCATTGAGCCGTTCGCCGAAGGACTTTTTGTTAAACACGGGAGAAGCCTCCTTAATTTAAGTCTGTGTTTGATAACCGGCCGGTGGCCGTTTGATAACAGTATATGACTGATGCGGGCTGATAAGTTAAAGGAATCCGCCGTCGGCCGCAATGACCTGCCCGGTGATGAATCCAGCGCCCCCGGACGCTAAAAACAGCGCGAGCCGAGCGACATCCTCCGGCGTTCCGAGCGTACCAAGCGGCGTTTCCAGCCGCAGGGCCTCGAGCGACTCTGGATCAAGCTGCGCGTTCATGTCCGTGTCAATTACGCCCGGCGCGATACAGTTGACCGTGATTCCGGAAGGGCCAACCTCTTTGGCGAGCGCCTTTGTAAAGCCGATCACCGCCGCTTTGGATGCGGAATAATGAACCTCGCATGACGCGCCGGAAATTCCCCAGATCGAGGAAACGTTGACAATTCGTCCATACTTTCTGCGGATCATTTGCGGCAGAAGGGCACGGCACATATAAAACATGCCTGTGACGTTGACGCCAAGCATACGTGCCCAGTCCTCCGCCGTGATATCGCAAAGCAGTTTTTGCTGTGCGATGCCGGCGTTATTAATCACCACGTCGATATGCCCAAAGCGTTCCAGCGCCTGCGCCGCCGTTCGGACTGCCTGCGCTTCGTCCGACAGGTCAGCGCGAAAGAGCGCCGCGTCGCAGCCGGCGGCGGACAGCTCGTCCAGGAGTGAACGCGCAGCCGCTTCATTTTGATGATAACAGGCCGCAACGCCGTAGCCTTTGCGTGCAAAAGCCGCAGCGCACGCCCTGCCGATTCCGCGTGATGCGCCGGTGATCAATACGGTCCGAGACATGTAAGCCCTCCATAGACAAAAGCCTCCGCCATAAGCGGAGACTGCTTTCATACCGTCCGCATCCGTCTGTGCGGCGCGCAAATCACGCCACACAGACGATACAGACAGGCATTAATCGTTCAGATAGCTCTTGACCAGCATTTGCAGCAGCTCGTCGCGGTCGATTTTCCGAATCAGACTGCGCGCATTGTTGTGCGTAGTGATATAGGTCGGATCCTCCGACAGAATATAGCCGACGATTTGATTAATGGGATTATACCCCTTTTGACGAAGCGCGTCATACACCTCGGTTAGAATGGCCTTCATCTGCTGCTCTTTATCCTCATGAATCGAGAAAGATATGGTTGGCTCGTGCATGGCTTTCACCTCGTTTGGGCAAGTTAAAAATACACAGAAACAGGCTCGTTAATCCCTGTCCTTATGTTCCCCATTTTACAACATATTTCGCCGGATGGCAAGTGTATAAAACTTGGAGGCTGTTTAAAAAATAAAAATTCCTCTTTTTGGATTTTTTAACATATAAAATGTATTGTACATAAAAATCAACGACATGCGGCAATCCCAATCATTTACCGACTGCATCATTCAGAATTGAAAAAGCTCTGAGAAAGTATCTATGCTATTGTATGGGACTGTCGGCGCAAATATTCTTTGGGATATTTGACAGGTGCGTAAAGTAAAAAGAGCGGCCGCGCTTTTGCGCGGCCGCTTCGGTTGCATATATCAATAAGCCTTAACTGCGCAGCTCTGCACCGATGGTTCTGAGCGCCTTGAGCGCGCGCTTTACAGCGGCATCGGACTCCTCGTCGGTGAGTGTGCGGTCGGCCGCGCGCATCGTCAGCGAATAAGCGACGCTCTTTTTGCCATCGGCGACCTGCGCGCCGCGGTAGACATCAAACAGCGTCAATTCCTCAAGCGTGCTGCCGACGGCAGAACGGATCGCCTTCTCAAGCGCAGCGACCGGCAGCGCGTCGTCGCAGATTAACGCCAAATCGCGCGTCGCAGCAGGAAAACGCGGCAGCGGGCTGTAACCGCGCTCGGGCGCGACATTTTCAAACAGGACGGTTTCGTCCAGATAAGCAATGTAGGCGCGTGTGCCAATCTGATAATTTTCACAGACAGCCGGATGGACCTCGCCGATCATACCGGCGCATTTGCCGCCGATCAGAACCCGCGCGCAGCGGCCGGGATGGAACGCGGCGTCCTCCGCGCTGGATTCATATTCGCAACCGTCCACACCCGCCGCGCGCAGCAGTGTTTCAACAATACCTTTGAGCGCAAAGAAATCGTATGCGTCGCCATAAAGTCCGAGTGTAATCACCGGGCGCTCGTCAGGCAGCTCTCGGCCCTCCTGCGGCAGATAGACGGTGCCGATCTCATAGAGCGCGGCGGCCTTGTTGCGGTTGTTGTAATTGCGCGCGAGCACCTCGAGCATCGACGGGACGGTTGTGGTGCGCATGACGCTCGTGTCCTCGCCGAGCGGGTTTTGGATGGTGACGCAGGCGCGCAGCGGGCTGTTGGCCGGCAGGTTGATTTTATCGTAATATTTGGGGCTGATGAAGGAATAGGTCGCGACCTCGTAAAGCCCTTGGGCGAGCAGCGTCTGATTGATCAGGCGCTCAAATTTCTGTTTGGCCGTGTAACCGCCGTCGGCTGTGCCGCGGATGGCTGTCACCGGGATTTTGTCATAGCCGTAAAAGCGGGCGATTTCCTCGGCGATGTCGGCCTTGTGCTCCAGGTCGCTGCGGAAGGAGGGCGGCAGGATATCGTCGCCGTCGATTTTGCATTCCAGGCGCGTGAGGATGCGGCGCATCTCCCCGACAGGGACCTCGATCCCCAGGAACTGGTTGATCCACTCCGGTTCAAGCTTGATACGGCGCGGCTCATGACAGGCGTTGTCGGCATCGATCATGCCGCCGATCACCTCGCCCGCGCCAAGCAGCTCAACAAGCTCGCAGGCGCGCTGGACAGCCGGAATGGTGGTGGCGGGGTCGAGCTGCTTTTCAAAGCGGCCGGACGCCTCCGTGCGCATACCAAGCTTTTTGGCGGTCGTGCGCACGGACGGACCGTCGAAACAGGCCGATTCGAACACGATCATATTTGTATCGTCCATGATGCCGCTGTATTCGCCACCCATGACGCCCGCGACCGCAGAGGGCTTGGACACGTCGGCGATGACGAGCATTTCAGGGGACAGCGTACGCGTGACGCCGTCGAGCGTCATGATGGTTTCACCCGGCTTGGCGTTGCGCACAACGATTTTGCCGCCTTCCACATACTTATAATCGAACGCGTGCATCGGCTGGCCGTATTCCAGCATAACATAGTTTGTGATATCGACGATATTGTTGATCGGACGCACGCCGCTGGCGCGCAGGCGCTCGCGCATCCAGCGAGGCGACGGTTCGATTTTGATATTTTTGACCATGCGCGCCGTGTAGCGCGGGCACAGCGCGGGGGCTGTGACCTCGACGGAAAGATAGCTGTGGATATCGCCGGCCGCGCCTTTGACGACGGGCGCTTTGATGTTGAGCGGCTTATCGAACGTGACGGCCGCTTCGCGCGCCAGCCCCGTAACAGACAGACAATCCGGCCGGTTCGAGGTGATTTCAAACTCAACGCACGTGTCGTTTAACCCGATTGCCGACTGGATATCCTGCCCGGGCGTCAAATCAGGCTCTTGTAAAATAAAGATGCCGTCCTCGATCGCATACGGGAAGTCGTGCGTTGTCAAACCAAGTTCGGCCAGCGAGCAGAGCATACCGTTCGATTCAACGCCGCGCAGCTTGCCTTTTTTGATATGTGTGCCGTCCGGCAGCCAGGAATCATGCATGGCGACAGGGACATAATCGCCGGCGCGCACATTCTGAGCGCCGGTGACAATCTGGATGGGCGCGCCCGTGCCAACATCGACTTGGCAGATAAACATATGGTCGGAATCCGGGTGGCGGACGATTTGTGTTACCTTGCCGACGACGACGTTTTTGATCTTTGCGCCCTCCGTCTCATACCCTTCCACCTTGGAGCCGGACATGGTCATCGCTTCGGCGAATTCGTGGGCGGTAATCCCGCCGACATCCACATAGTCGGCGAGCCATTTCATTGATAAATTCATAGCATGCAGCCTCCTTGCAATCAGAACTGGTTTAGGAAACGCAGATCGTTTTCATAGAACAGGCGCAGATCGTCGATGCCGTAGCGGCGCATGACGATACGCTCAAGGCCCATGCCGAACGCGAAGCCGCTGTATTCCTCGGGATCAATGCCGCAGATGGAGAGCACCTTGGGGTGCACCATGCCGCAGCCGAGCAGTTCGATCCAGCCCTCGCCCTTGCATAGCCGGCAGCCTTCGCCGTGGCAGGCGAAGCACTGAACGTCCAATTCGGCGGACGGCTCGGTGAACGGGAAGTGGTGTGGGCGGAAACGCACGACGGATTCATCGCCGTAAAGGCGCTTGACGAACAGCTCCAACGTCCCCTTCAGGTCGGCCATCGTGACCCCCCGGTCGACGACAAGCCCTTCCACCTGGTGAAACAGCGGCGAGTGCGTCGCATCGACCGCATCGGAGCGGTAGACGCGTCCCGGCGCAATGACACGGATGGGCGGCTTTTGCTTTTCCATCGTGCGCACCTGGACAGGCGACGTCTGTGTGCGCAGAATGACGTTATCGGAGATGTAAAACGTGTCCTGCGTGTCGCGCGCCGGATGGTTTTTGGGGATGTTGAGCGCCTCAAAGTTGTAGTAATCCGTTTCGACTTCCGGGCCTTCCGCAATCGAAAAGCCCATGCCGAGAAAGATTTCCTTGACCTCGTCGAGTACCTTTGTCAAGGGATGCGCCTTGCCAAGCGGCGCGGCGCGCCCCGGCAGCGTCACATCGAGCTTTTCGTCAATCAGGCGTTGTTCCAGCTGGGCGGCGCGCACGGCGGCGGAGCGTTCGTCGATTAACCGTTCAATGGCGGCGCGCACCTCGTTGGCGAGCTGTCCGACCTTGGGGCGTTCCTCAGCGGAGAGTTTGCCCATCTGTTTGAGGATAGCGGTCAGTTCGCCCTTTTTGCCGAGGTAGCGCACACGCAGGTCGTCGATGGCCCGCAGATCGGCCGCTGAGTCCAGCGCCTCGGCTGCCTGCTTCTGAATGGTTTGCAGCGCGTTGATCATTTCTAGTTCATCCTTCCGTTAAAATGGAATGTGTAAACAGTTTTATCTTTACAGATGTTCGCCGGTTTTCAGGTGTGCGACAGCAGCGGGAATATCAACCGGTGCTTTGCCGGCAGGCTTTCCCCAAGGATAAAGAGCGTTGTATCATCCTCATGATACGGCTGAATATCGTCGGTTTCACCATCCGCCGGCGTGAATCCGAGCGCCGCTGTATGCAGCCCGGGCGGCAGGAGAGCCGAAAGGATATCATTGAGCGGCCGTTTTGTTTTGCCATATACGTCGTAGCACAGCAATTCGCCATCCATTGGCTCTGCGACGGCCGCCGCCCCGCAGTCTTCGATGAAAAAGACCTGCCTTTTCAGGGATTGCGCGCAGTAAAACATGAGCAAATCCCTGTTATCCAGCATCGGGAACGCGGAATAAGGGTTGCCTTCGGCATACAGCCGCAGGAAAAGCGCAAGATCGGCGCTGTCGTCCATATCAAGCCTGCGGACCTGTGTTTCCCGCCGCACGATTGTACGCCGATGCATCCATTCTTCTGCGGCAGAAAAACCAAATTTTGGGTAAAAGCCGCGCGCGTTGTCGTTTGCGAACAGGTAAATGGCATCGCATTGGCCGCGCCACTGTTGTAGAACCAACTCCATCAAAAACCGGCACAACCCGCGCTTTCGGTACGCGGGGTCGGTCATCACGGTACCAATCTGAATATAACGCCGGGCGCGCCCTTCAAAGATGGTATCCATCAGATTAACGGAAACATTGGACACAGCGTTTTTTCCATCGAACAAGGTATAGGGGAGATAGCGCGCCCCCCAGTAACCGCCCGAAAACCATGGCGCAAAGTTTAGGTTAAAGATTTTTTGTGCCAACGCGAAAAACGCCGCACGTACAGACGGATTGTCCCGCACGTTATGCTCCAAATGGTATATTTTTCCGTTAATTATACAATTATTCATGAAATTCCTCCGCCAGATGGTAGTTGACCGTTTGCCGTACGTTTGCACTGCACAATAAAAGCCGTTCGTCCACAAAGGGACGAACGGCAGAACGCCAATCCGTGGTACCACCCAAATTCCCATACAACAAGCTTGTATGGGCGCTTTCGCGCCTGTAACGGGACGTCCCGTCGCGGCCTACAACAAGATGCTTCAGCCGCGCCGCTCACGGGCGAACTTCGCGCTTTCGGCCATGGTTTGCTTTCAGCCGGCGGCAAACCTCTCTGTGATGGCGCTGCAAAGGGCTACTTTTCCCGTTCTCAGCGTTTTGATTCCTTATATGATAACTGTATGACGGCTATTATAGCATGCCAGCATTCGTTTTGCAAGCGGTTTTGCGCCGCTTTTTAAAGGATAGCGTCGTCGTCTCCACAGTCATCGCAGCCATCGTCGCCATCGTCAACAATTTCACCGACACGCATCCGGCGGGCAATCTTCATTTCCTCCACTTGTTTGTGGATCAGCTCTTTAACCTCGCGTGGTTTCCTGATATTTTTCAGTTCCAGCTTTGGAAGGCTTTTGTCGGAGGACTGCACCAATACGGTTCCCACACGGAAAATACGCTGCCAAAGCGAAATAGACAGGCTGATATCGCGCACACGGTAAAGGATAACCTCCTCCTGCTTCATATTAAGAAGCCCTGTCTCCAAAAACAGCCTGTCGTCCGACAGAGAATAGCGGGTAAACGTGATAGGCATACCGCAGATACGTTTGCGGTCATGCCAGAGAATCGTGATGCCTTCCATGATAAAAATCCTCCATTCCGCCGCGAAATGCGGCACAAACAGAAATAAAATGTTCCCCCGGCGAAATGGGGGATTTTTTTCGCCGTCATTGCCGGTTGCCCCAAAGGGGCGAGGCAATGGGCGATTGAAAGACAGTGTGAAATTTATACTGTCTTTCGTAATAAAACAGACTTTTAAGAAAGAATAGCATAGAAATTCATGCTTGTAAAGCCGCCGACGGCTTGATAGGGACGCGCCGGACGGTTATAATATAAAAAAATGGAACAGGGAGGCGGCCAGGTGGAACAGATACAGATTGAGGTTTGCTGCGGCTCGGTTGAGGACTGCAAAAAGGCGCAGCGCGCCGGTGCGGACAGAATTGAATTGGTGCAGGCGCATACGCTCGGCGGATTGACGCCGTCAGCTGGGGAAGTAGCAATGGCCAAGCGCGCTGTTGACATTCCGGTTATGGCGATCATCCGGCCTCGCATGGCTGGTTTTTATTACAGCGAGGACGATTTTGATGCGATGTGCTTTGACGCCCGGCATCTGCTGGAGCTTGGAGCGGATGGAATTGTGTTCGGGTTTTTGTCGCCGGACGGTTCGCTTGACTATGAGCGGTGCGCGCGGTTCGTCGAGCTTGCGCGCGGCAAACAAACGGTGTTTCATCGTGCTATCGATATCACACGCGATCCTTTTAACGCTGTTGAACGCTTGGCCAGACTTGGCGTGACGCGCATTTTGACAAGCGGTTTTTCAGCGGGAAGCTACGACGGCCGCGCGCAGATCGGCGCGCTTCAGAAGCAATTTGGCGATCGCATCGAAATCATGGCTGGCGGCGGGATTACCGAGCAGAATATTGCCGCCCTGATTAAAGAGAGCGGTGTGCGCCATGTACATTTTGGCGGTACGGCGCGCTTCGCCGATCCGTCCTGCTCCCACAGGCCGGGCATTGCGTTCGGCGCGTCTGAGTTGCCGCCCGACGACTGCTATATCGCTGTCGACGAGTCGCGCGTGCGCGCTATGGCGTCCGCGGCCCGGACCATGGCATAGACCCGCAAAAAACTTTCTAGCTTTTTTAAAAAAGCCTCAGTAAAATACTTAGCTGGCTGGACGTTTTATAGAAGAAGGCCGCCCGCGTAAGCGGGCGGCCTTAACCTGTCCGGTTTTACTTCAATGCTCCTTCACCGCCCATCAGCCTTGTCATTTCCTCCACCTTTTCCAAAGGAAAAGGCGGAAGCACAACAGGCTTCATGGCCAGCGACATAAGCTTCATGGGATTATCATCCGCCGCAATACGGTTTGAACTTAATTTTCCGCAAATGCGGCAGCGATGAATCACCGCCCATTCTCCATGCTTTCTGACCCATACGGCGATTGGTTCCATGACGCCGCCGCAATCAGCCATCCGGTCGCCTGGTTCATCGTCCAGATGCTGGCTGCATAAACAATTGGGGCAATGGTTCCGATGTGAACTGCCGGCCCCGGCTGGGACGACCGTTCTCCCGCAAACCTTACACACAAAGCTGTCATGGCATGCATGTGTTTTAAAATATCCTTTTTCAAATGATTTTTTCTTATTTTCTCGTTTCATTATGAAACATCCTCCAAAAAGCAAAATGGTACTTTTGGGAGGTTTGAGCCTGGATTGTCTTACGCAAACCTCCCGGTTAGCAGACAATCACCGATGCACAGTTATTTTTCATATACGCGCTCCTAAAAAATATAATAACAAGTCTGGTCGGCGAACCGATTGGATTCGAAGCCAAACATATTTATAATTATTTTATCATACCTTCAACCTTTTGTCTACAGAAAACTGTATGGCGGCCAGAACGCGGCAAATCAGTTGGCTAAAGCGAAAGTGACATCAACGCGGCCAGGCGGGCTGCCGAAAGATCGGAAGTGACCCTACCAAAATATTTTCCGCCTGGGATTTCACTGAAACCTGATATTGGGGATGGCGCACAAACAAGATCAGCGCAATATGTTGTTGTGCGCCCACATTGCTTTGTATAATTTTTTCAATGGTTTATCGGATAATTCATAACCGGCGCGTTTGAGCAATGTAAACATGATTTCATACCCAGCCAGATAATAATATTCCCAGGAATCCTCAATGGCGCGTTTTTTTCTTGCAAACTGGCTGTTGAATTCCGCGTGCTCCTCTGGCGGGAACTCGTTGATATACGACCGGCAAGTCTGTTCCAACGCCTGTTCCAAATCTGCCAGGCCGGGGATCTGTTTCAAACCGGCCGGCTTCACGACCTGTCCAAGCAGGCCGCCAGCCGCGCCGAGAAAGCCTTGTGCAAAATAATAGTTGCTGATAAGTTCGTCATAATCGATAAAAGCGTCAACAACGACAGGATAGCTGTTGTGCGACTCAAATTTTGGGAGAAAGGAAGGATAGTACCTCATAAACTCCCGATAGCTGGAGGAGAACAGTTGTTGGTAGGGTATCATGGCGGTGGAAATCTCTCCCATCATACCTTCTATAAATTCTTCTGTGACCATATGCTTTTGAGACATTGCGAATCCTCCTTTTTGGTTTATGGAAATCGGCAAAAGGGAGATTTTTCGTATGCCGTCGATTAAATGCAATATATAAAAACAGCCCCGGAAAAATCGGGGCCGCCTTTACTTGAAAATTGACGATGACAAGCTTATAATAGAAAAAGGTACGGTTACCCTGGACGGGCGGCCCAGCCTTGTGTTATTATAGGAGCAGGTATCGCCACACTTTAGCGGGGCGGGGCGATACCTGCGTATCACAAAACAAAGAACGCCTGTGGCCGGCCGTATGGGAAACGCGATCTTTCCAGAAAGGTTCGCACGGTCAGCGGATATAGGCAGGTCTTTGGTTTGCGCAATTGGAGCGTGATAAAGATGGCTGATAAGCACCCTGCCAACCAGCCGGAGGAGACGACCGTTCTTTATCAAAATATAAAGGCTATCTGTGACGAGCAGAGAAAGAGTATTTCTCAATTAGAAAGAGATTCCGGCATTCCTGCAAAAACGATTGCTAATTGGAAGGCGAATCGTTCTTGGATGATTGCGCTTATTCGTGTTGCAGATACACTGGAAATATCCTTAGATAAACTATTTGATCGCCAGAGTATATCAGAAGGCGATAACCATATATCAGAGATTATGTATTCACTCAAGGATCTTCGATTGAATGAAAAAAGTACAGCCGCTATTATCAAGATAGCAAAAATAATCGCATTAAGTATGACTGAACCCGAAGATTAGCGTACTATTTAACGTCTATAATCATATTATAGCGGTAAAAATACTCCAAGTCAAGACAAATATACTCCGAAAAGAGTATATTTGTCAAATTGAGGAGGTCGTATGAATCAGCTTTATGAAAGAATAGTGTTGTTTTCGAAATCCAATCAAATATCTTTATATGCAATAGAAAAGGGTACAGGAATGGCTCGTGGGTCATTACGTAAATGGGCAACCTCTATGCCTTCAGGCGATAGAATATTGCGTGTCGCTAATTTTTTAGATGTATCTGTCGATTACCTCTTGGGAAATACCAATAATCCACAATCTCACAAAAATCCAGAAAATTTAAGGGATGCTTTAATGCAGGTGACTGAAATTTATAAACAGGCAAATGCTACCGCAGACAAAATTCTCGCATCCCAAAATTTAATTTTTTTACCTAACAACACAGATCCTGACGAACCGTAAAAGCCGCTGTTTGCAGTTGCAAACAGCGGCTTTCTACAATTTGACAAAATATATCATTGCCTGCTAAAATAAAGTCGGCGTTGCAACAACGGCAGGCGGTTGGCCACACCACCCGAAAGGGGGTGAGGCTGTGCCAATTACCATAACGTTACATATCCTTGGATACACCGTAACGATACGGATAAAAGGCAGAAACCGCCACCCCGGCAGGTGACGGTTTCAAGGCTTTAGTCTTGCAATTCTAACTTAACCGGGCCAACCGCTTGTCGCAGCGCCCTTTATGTTTTTATTATACCGCTATATAGCCGTTTTGTCAAACCATCAAATTGACAACTATCCACAGAAGCTGTAAAATAAAACCGGCGCTGCAACAACGGCAGGCGGTTGGCCACACCACCCGAAAGGGGGTGAGGCTGTGCCAATTACCATAACGTTACATATCCTTGGATACACCGTAACGATACGGATAAAAGGCAGAAACCGCCACCCCGGCAGGTGACGGTTTCTTAGCTATTTACTAAGAGTTCACATTTTTTGCTCGGGCCAACCGCTTGTCGCAGCGCCCTTTATATTTCTATTATATCCCATAGCCGTACAGATGTCAAGAAATATGCTGTCTTGTGGCTGCGGTGTGACATATAGCGCAGAGCAAACAGCCTTGCTGTTTGCTCTGCGCATATTATAATATCATCAACATTGTTCCGGCCGTAACCAATAGCGCGCCGGCGATCGCCTTGGGGGAAATTGCCTCATGCAGCAGGAAAAATGCAAGCGCGACAGTAATAACGAGACTGAATTTATCGATGGGAACAACCTTTGCAACGTCGCCAAGCTGAATGGCGCGATAATAACAGAGCCATGACGCGCCGGTGGCTAAACCGGACAGGATCAAAAATAACAGGCTTCTGCGGGAGATGGAGGCCAAACCGCGCTGTGCGCCGGTGGCGAATACAATTCCCCAGGAAAAGATGAGTACAACGAAAGTGCGTACTGCCGTCGCAAGGTTTGAATCGATTTTTTCAACACCTATTTTCGCCAGGACGGAGGTCAGCGCGGCAAACACGGCGGAGCCAACTGCAAATACGGCCCACATGGAACCGCCTCCTTTGAAATAGACAGGTTATAAACCTATGTAGGAAAACCGCCTTTAGCTGTCCGCGCACGCTCTTTGGAGTAGCCGTAAAGGGCGTTTGGAAAATGTTCGCGCAGCGCGTCGATCACTTCGCGGGTTTCGCAGTGGGAGAGCCCGCGGATGCTGGCAGAATAATGGACGCCGCTGCGGTCGTAAAAGTGGACGGCAGCGTTCGTGCCGATTTGGACGCTCAGGGCAACCGGGTTCTCTGAAACCGGGATGCCATTCAATGTGAGATAGACCCATGCGGCCTCGCCATAGCTGAGAAAGCACGGCATATTGGAATTCTGCAAAGTGAAATAAATGCGCCGCGCGCCATACAGGAGCGTACCATTTTGAAGCGAAGCGGCCTCCTGCTCAATTTCCATACGATCCGAATTGGCGAGCATACGATAGCGTTCCAGGGTCGCCTTTCGGGAACGGCGGCCGACGAAAAAGAAAAGGATGCCGATTGTCAGCAGAACACCAAATGCCACCATGAACAGAAAAAGTGCGACGATTGAAACCGTTTGGATCAGGTAGCCAAATGGCATGCCCCAAAAAGCGCCTGTCTCAAAGACTGAAAAGGTCAGAAAAACCATAACCAGACAGGCCGCCGAGATTGCCAGAAGCAGCAGCGGCTGGCGCGACCGGCGCATCAGACGTTTGTAAAATTGGAACGACATGATTTATTCCGCCTTTCCAAGCGTCCCCAGACTCGCGGCCTTGAGGTAAGCGTTGATAAAGCCGTCGAGATCTCCGTCCATAACGGCGTTAATATTGCCGCTTTCAAATCCGGTGCGGTGATCTTTAGCGAGCGTATACGGCATGAAAACATAGGAACGGATCTGCGATCCCCAGGCGATCTGCATCTGTTCGCCCTTGATCTCATTGATGTTGGCCAGGTGCTCGCGTTCCTTGATTTCTACAAGCTTTGCCGTGAGCATTTTCATACACATCTCGCGGTTTTGAAACTGGCTGCGTTCATTTTGACACGAGACGACGATCCCGGTCGGGATATGCGTCAGGCGCACGGCCGATGAGGTTTTGTTGATGTGCTGCCCGCCGGCTCCGGAGGAGCGGAACACATCCATCTTGATGTCCTCGGGATTGATTTCAACGGAGTGATCGTCGGGCAGCTCCGGCAGCACCTCGACCGAAGCGAACGACGTGTGTCGGCGGCCGGACGC
>OFOU01001618.1_pt1 | contig 12973 bp, 14 predicted proteins | sample 1542061 | NCBI WGS metagenome assembly OFOU01 (sample SAMN04209239, study PRJEB22552) | human gut metagenome | biome: gut; material: feces | host: Homo sapiens | place: USA: Oklahoma
CTCTTCTACTGCGACCCCCGGCAGAGCCAACAGAAGGGCGCGTGCGAGAAGAACCACGTGGAGATCAGAAAGCTGCTGCCCAAGGGCGCCGGGGTCAGGTTCGACCGGCTGACGGCGGCGGACTGCGCGCTGCTCATGTCGCAGGTGAACTCCGAACCGAGGGGGGCGCTCGGGTTCCTGACGCCGGCGCGCGTGCTGCGGATGGCCCTCGGGGAGGATGCCTCCGCCCTCATGGACGCGTTCGGGGTGGAGGAGCTGGCGCCCGGCGAGCTCGACCTCACGCCCGGCTGCATCGACAGGGCCAGGGCCGCGAGGGGCGAGGGGCCGCTGGCGGGATAGCCGGCGCGCCAGGGCATGGGCCGGAGGGCCCGTTGCGCTGAGTCCGGAGCGGCTGCGCGGCGGGCTGGCGGAGCATGCCGCGGCAGGGCGGGGACGCCGGCCTCCACAGCCTCTCCACCTGCGGAAACGAGGCGACGGCCAGGTGCCGGGAGCTAGTTCCGCGTTGCGCTAGCTGCGGAAACGCGGGGTCCGTTCAAGCTGTTGCGTTGAGATTGAAAATCAACCATTGCAAGATTATCAATTTCACTCTTAGCAAATGATGAAACAGATATCACATGGAATGAATGCTGGGGATAGTTTGAGATAGCCCATTTGATTAGACTGGATTTACCTGCGCCGAACGAACCAGTTATCGCAACGTTATAAATGCTGTCATCCTCAAATACGGTATCGAAATCTTCGGTATAGCTTTCCGCCTCTTCCCGAGGAAAAGGCTTTGCGGCTAACGATCTTTTCAGTGCTTTTTTATCGTAGTTCGTAGGATTCATGCTAAATCAATCCATTTTCAAAAACGCTATACATCCCTAATTCAGAGTCAAATATTGATTGCGCACCAGCATGATCTCCTGCGCACAAATAATATCTAGAGGAACGTGCAGATATTATCGAACGCCAGTTTCTCTTTTCGTTTGATATCCATTGAATATGTGTCCTCGCATTGACAAGGCAGGGCAAGTTCGAAGAAGTTGTAGAACGCGTTCGACTTGCCACAGTAAACTGGACAGTCATTCTGTAAGGGATACAGCTTATTACGAAACTGGTCTCCGGTAATATCAACTATGGTGCCATTAGTAAGTTCAAGCCACGCATGTGACTGTGAGTCATCTGTCGAGGAATCATGATACGTTCCGGATACATATCGCGTTGCTATGCCCTTCTCGCCTAGATACCTTTGCAGCAAGTCGCTTGTGTATCCGCAAAAGCCGCTTGAAAAGGACGCAATTACTGAGCGATAAAGATCCCCGGCCTTCAGAGCGTGGTCAATCGCCTTGCGGAAATCAATCGCAAGTAATCGCACGCGCTCCGTCTGGCTGTCCAAATCACTACTCAATTTAAAACTCCTTTGATGGGGACAAGATCTATTCTTAATAAGATATACGGAAACCATCAGGTGACAGTTCAGGTCGATATCTAATCGTCGAGGAAGAAGCTGCCAAGGAGTGCCTGCATATCGCTTAATATCTTTTCGCATTTGTCAGCATTGTAAGGTAGTGATCGGGAGGAAAAACGCTTCTCAATTTACGAGCCCAAAACAACTTGAAATCGAAATCGTAATCATTGGTATTTTGCCCATCTATTCGAATGCGATCCCTTATAGATTGCCTTAAAAAAATGCGTTCGAGACACAAGCATTTTTCAGAATCTGACATTTCAGTATTGAAATAAATACTTTCGCATGTGAGTCTTATTAGTGAAACGAGTCTCTGAAGATTGAATGGTCCAGAGTCATAAAGTGTAATGTCACTTAATTTCTCCATTGCTTCACACGTCATTCCGTAAACACACAAGTTGTCACGAATCAAATCGGACAATCGTTGTGAATTAATATTCTCAGTACGAAGAAGAAACAACAAAGAGCAAAGCTCATCATAAAAGTCAAAAAGCCCGAGGTTCATTCGAACATTCAAAGATCTTGATTCGTTGTAGGAAAGAACATTTGCAAGGGGCCTGGAAGATACTCTGCGAATTAACACCAAAGTATGCGTATAGTCGTTGTAACGAGAAAGAGATGTGATTAGCTGTCCCGTTCTCTTTCGAAGGCTGCGTAATAAGCAATATTCGCTTTTAGTTAAATCATAATAGGATGTTGAAAATTGACCAAATAAGCAGCGGAGTACGTATAAATCATCTTCCAGTTTAATAGTGTCGGAAGCATGGATGGAAATACTAGCTTCCTGAAATAAATCAAGCATATAGAGCTCGAAATGTTCAGCATCCAACGATAAATGCGCGATTATATCGTTTAGCACGTGCGTTCTTATTTCATCATGGAACCCCCTTCCATTGCTGAATAAAACGGTAAAGCAAATGACCATGTCAACAAAGGAACATATGCTGATGATAAGAACTAAAGTTAATAAATGCACATGAAATAAGTTATCGCCAATCAAAGCTATGCAGAGAATCAGGGCGGCGCAAGAAATGTAGATATTGAATTTGGGGTTTATACTGCCGCCCCTGGTAACCGTATAATCAACTAAACGAATACCATAATACGTGTCCTGGATAAATGAAAACACAAAGGCATAGATTGATATAGACGCAAACGTCGTTGCTAATAGAGAATCAAATATTGTGTCCGCATTTAATGAAATGTCCTGAAACAGGGAGAGTACGGATGCCACCAAACCAACTGCATATAGCAACAAACGCAATTGTTCCATGGCATAACCAAACTGGCTACAATTCCCTTTGCTTCCCACATGACTTTTGTCGTAAATAGAACCGCTACGATTAGTATCCATTCGTTCGCTAATATATATTAGTTCTTTAAGCGACTTTCGTTTTAACATGATACTAAGCCAAGCTCATGTATCGCGTTACATGCTAACAAATAGGAACGAGAGTGCTTGTGCAGATAGCCCTCTCGTACAAATACGCTTGCTTCGTTCGGACAACATAGTTTAAAAGATTCGACTTCAGCGTTTAGCCTTAACTGAATCTGCTTAGAAGGGTCTAAAATAAATAGCCACGAGTCGCAAATAAAATCGCAATGAGCCTCACGCGTTAAGAAGGTTACAGCATCGCCTTTTGCTAAGGTTATTCCGGTCTCTTCCCTTACTTCCCTAATTACAGCGGTAAGGGAGGTTTCACCACTGCAGCAAGAACCACCTGGTATGCTCCATTCACCGCCACCGTAATGTTTTCTATACGATCTCTGCTCCAATAAAAATCGCCCATTGAAATAAATCCAGGCAACTACAACGAGATGCGAACGTCCCTCCGGCAATTTGGGTGCATCGACGTGCCTTTCGAATGTCTCCCCAGTTGGATTTCCATCAAGGTCGAGTAAATCCCATAATTCACTCATCTAGAAACAGCCACCAAGCATAACGTTTTAACGCTATTCGTAACGACTGAGCGATGCAATCGACTAGTAAGAACTCCTATGTGACTAATTACTTGGGGCATGTAATATCCGCCTTAAACGCACAAACACGCTCGCACATGAGACAGCGCACGCACGAAGATTCATCCACACGCGGAAACTGAAAACCCTCGTCATCGGCGACCATGGAAATCGCCATTTTGGGACACACTGCCGCGCAGGCACCGCAGCCACAGCACAGGTGCTTGTCCGGCACCAGATTCGGCAGCCTCTTCTCCTGAATAAAGTTCATCGACCGATCACCTTCTTGATTCCGCGCTTGACCTTACGAAGTGCACGACGCCACAAGGAGGCAACAGCGTACTTCTTCTCCAATTGCTCGACATCCATTCCGGCATGGAAATCCTGCCAGAAAGCGACCCTGTTCGCAGGCTCAGGGTACGGTTCAACCAAAGCAGGCTGCAAGCACTTGTTGAGGGGCACCTGAACCGTATTCATGTGGCAACATGCCGTCTCGAAAGCCATCTGCCCCGCCAGCGAGTTGACCAGCACGAGCGAAACGCCGCGATCGTCATTGAAGCCGGGCACGGCCTCGTCGATGCCCCAAAAATCCGCAATGGAGACATCGCCCGCACGGTGAGTCGACTTATACGGGCATTTCGCGCATGATGCACGAAGAACGTGATGAGCGTAGAAAAGGTTCTTGAACGTGTCGGTACTTCTCACCTCGCCGTTCAAGAATACGCTCTCGCGGTGAGCCTGCCAGCCGAAGCGCCCCTTATCCCTGAAGTCGACTGCCTCGACCTTGCCGCCGTACTTATCCTCCATGTGGCGGAGATACGCCTCCCATACAACGGGGCTGGGCACGCCGTGGCAAACGACGTCAACCAGCAGACATCCCTCAAGGGATAACCGCTTCGCTGCTGCAAACGAACGAACTGCCGCAACCTGACAGGGAGTCCCCGAGAACAATACGGGAATACCTGCACGCAGGTCCTCCTCGAGCGATGTCCAAACGCCCACCATCGAGCTCTGGATGTACTTTGACCCGCGGAGCTTCGGGAACTCGTCCCAAGATTCGACCCGGATGTGTTCAGCCATAAAGTCTGGCGTCAAGGCGCAGCCGTACACCGCACCGCCGCAATCCAGAAAAGGGCGGGCTAGCTCGGTAAACATGCCGCCCGAGCGGGAATCCGAACGAACGCCCTCATCGATATTTTTGGCAGCATATGTCAGTGGGAAATTATCGGACTTCTCAACGAACACGCATCTCACCCCTTCAGGATATGCAGACGACGCAGCAAGCCCATTAGCTCGGTGCGCTGAGTAACAAAACAGACGCCGAAAGCAGCGACGGCACCCCAGATAGCAAGCAAGATAGCCTGAATGAACCAGGCAGCCCAGCCATTGCAACACGGTGCAAAGAGTACGTAAGGCACTGCAATTAACGCAGCAATAAAACAGCTTGCAAGCATTTTGACCAAGGTGTCAAAAGGACTAGAGCCGGTGATCTTGCGAGGAACGTAAAACATAAGATCAATATCGCGATAGAGATTCGACAGGCAAGCGCCGGCAACTACGCCCTCGATACCGAAGAAGCGACCGAGCACAATCCCAGCGGCGATAAGGATAATGGTCTGCACTGAGGTCTGCAGCCGTGTCTGACGATAGTGTCCAGCCGCTGTCACTAGCAATCCCTGTGGAGATTTGAGATGGTAAAGCATGACATTGAGGATAACAAGGAACCCCAGAAGCGGCCTGGCGTAGTCGACATCGGTAACTCCCGCTGTGTAAAGCGATACAAAAGGCACTATCAATGCCGCCGCAACGCCGCATAAAACACCGTTGAGGGAGTACAGCGAAGTCTGGAACTCTGCGAACGCACGCTGCAGCGCGGAAGTCTCACCGCGGGCAATCACATCGCCAAAACTCGCCTGCGTACCGTTGCTAAACGAAAGCCCGATGTTTTGAATCCCGTTGGCAACGAGCATGTAGACCGAGTAAACGCTGACGACTCGAAGATCCTTTAGTAAAAACGTGGCGATGAGAACCGGCGCGCCAGATTGCACTGCACCGAGCACTTGCAGGAAAAAGGCGTCCCAATGCTGGTCAAGTTGATATTGTTTCTTGGACGAGAAGTTAACGTGAGGGAAGGCGCGGCGCGTAAACGCCAGCAGGATGACTGTGCGAACCAGAATCGCGCCGACGGCGCAGACGTACACCCACACCACGGGAGCGCCAAACGAAGTCATGGCTACCACGATCACGACATAGAGCACCTTGTACACGATGCTCGCGATCTGCACCACCCAGTTCTGCTGGCTGGCGGTAAGAAGCACCTGATACTTCGCGAGCGTGAAGAAGTCCAGAAAGCCTGTCGCCCCGAGGGAAATGACGATGATACAGACTTCCAGGGCGGAAAGCCCCGGCACGTCGACGGCAATGGGATAGCCGATCGCCAGGCCAAAGATAAGGAACGTGAAGATCGCACCCGAGCGGTAATAGAACTTCTTGGCTTCGGTGACGATGGCATCGACAGTTTCCTGCTCGCCTCGAGCGAGTGGTCCGTAAAGCGAAAATATCGCCGCCGCACCGATGCCGGCTTCGACAAGCGAAATGTAGCTCACGAGCTGCGTAAGTGAGTTAACCAGGCCATTGATGGACGAGCCATAGCAACCGATGATCGATCGAGGGACGATGAAGCCCACGATAGTCGTGACAAGCATGAGCGCCATCGACCAAAAGCTATTGGTGAGAAAAGCGTGCGTGCGCGATTTGGGTGCCGCCACTATTCATCCTCCACGTCAGAAAGTGAATCAATCAGAAGTTGTAGAGAATCTGCCCTCAATTCACACAAACGTGCCTCTACAGCATCCCAATCAATCGGATCAACCGCGCCGTCGGCAAGGTCATTAACGGTGCGCCCCGTAATACCAAGGAGATCCATCAAATCAGTTGCGCGTGAGTTGGTATTATTGCCGGTGGTCTGCCCGGAGAAATAGAAGTCGCGATGGTTAATAATAGAGAAACAGAGGCCATGGAAAGAGCTCACAACGGTGGACCGAGCATGAGCAAACAGTCCAAGATACTCCTCTGGCGAGACGTTGAGAACAGACTTAATGCCCGGCCTAGGCTTGAGGTCGTACGATTGAATGCGAATAATCTGGGCATTAGATTTTGTGGCGAGGCTACGCGCGGCATCGAAAGCCAAGCCAGACTCAGAAACATCATATACAAGAATATATGAGTTATCCGGAGCATAACGAGGCAACTGTTCGATTTCTTCCCAAACACTTCTCTTTACAAGAAGCGTTGGATCGAGGACGACCTTGGGCTCCGAAGCATCGGGGCACTCGCGGATAATGGTTTCGGCAGCAGTTTTTTCCCGAACAAGTAGAGATGAGAAGTGTGAAATGAGTGAGCGAATATCGAAGTCACAAGGCGGAAGTTCGCCATAGCCCATACTTGCGGCATAGGTTTTGCAGCGCCTAGGGTCATCTATAAAATCAAGAAAATAGGTCGGATCGGAGTGAGTGATCTTTGTGTTCCAAACCTGGTCGCTTCCCACAACAACACAATCAAGACGCTCGCATATCTTCCTTATCCCATCCCTCGTAACACTTGGCGTAAACAAATATCTATGTTTAAAAGAGTCAAATAGATATGCTTTACGTCGCATGAAAAGGAACATGCCCATTTGCTTCAAAGTCGAAGGGTGTGCAAATCCCTCGCCACTCTCAACAGCTTCAGAGCGATAATTAACCACAACAGGCTCAAATGAAAGCTCTTCTAAAGTGTGAAATAAAGCATAGTTTTGAAGGAGCGCTCCAAAATTAAATGTATTCTGAAATGTCAAAATTCCGACTTTTTTCATAACCGTACCTCCTGATTTTATTTAATTCAAATATCAATTATTTTGATATGCATATAGTTTTTACCAATACGACACCTAGACAATAATAAAAATCGCTGTTGTCTTGCCCGTGGCTATTTGCTCTTTTGATGACAAAAGTCAAGACTCATGTGGCATAGGTGCGACATCAAGGTAATTAAGCGAACGAGAATAAAGTTGCCTGACATCACAGCCGACAAAAGAAGACGGTAATCAGGGCGCAAACGCTTAATATCAGTCATGATATTTGGCGCCAATTTAATCAGCGATGCGCGCTCAAGTTTAAACTCCGCATTTGCACAATCTAATCCCAATGTGCTTACCGAATCAACGAGCATTTTTGTTAAATTAACATATAACCTCAACGCCCCAGTTACGGCGCATTCTTTCATTCCCCAACGAACGCCATATTTTAGAAGCCTATCTGCGACTCTATCAGTGTCGGAGATGTAGATCTGCTTGTAATTAGAAGTGCTCCCTGATTCATTCGGACGATAATAGTAAAGGGAATCTTCAACACGCAAGAGTGAACGTGCCGTATCAACGATTGGAATTAATTGGAATAAATCCTCTGCCATTAGAAAATGCTCATACGCACCTTGATTATCATCAATGTCTATGCAGCCAATTCGAATAGCCTTTCCCCATAAGCTGTTCGAACGTCCTAGGCATATTGCTTCTTTAAATAAATTGTAGCTTAAACCTGCATAATAGCCAGGCTGTAAATAAGGCTCATCCTCCTTTGTGGAATAATCCGGTTTGCTCGAATATCTGAAAGAAATGATGTCCGCAGGGGTCTCATCAATGTAGTGCGAAATAATTTCTAAAGCGTCACGACGTAAGCCATCATCTGCATCAAGAAATACCACATAGGCACCGATCGCTTGCGAAATGGCAAGCCTTCTCGCAAGATATGGCCCACGATTAGAGCAGTGAATCACATTTATCTTGTCATACATTCTGGCAAAAGAATCAGCGATATTCCCTGAATCATCACTCGACCCATCGTCAACGACAATCACTTCGAAGTCACGAAAAGTTTGCTTAGACAACGATTCTAGGCAATCGCGCAAATAGTTCTGGCAATTATAAACAGGAACAATAATTGAAAAACGCATTAGGCACTAGCTTTCTTAAAACCAGGAAGCAAATAACATGCAGTCAACTTCAAATTTCATTACTTGAATTTAATAATTAGCAGAAATAAAATGTCATTAAAATGCTTGAATTTGAAGATGTCGACTGTCAATACCAGCTAGATGATTAATATTCTGATAGTTAAATCACAGTCTCTGCTTTATCGCCGCAACATACGGCGCAGACCAGAAATGCTGACGAATACAGCAAATGCTGATAACAATAGAAGCCATTAATGAAAGCGGGAAGTAAGACAAATATCAGAATTGAAGTAAATACAGGAGTAGAAATGCGGCCCTGGATCTTCCAAAAGAATTGTTTCAAGGTGACTGCATATATCAATAATCCAAGCAAGCCCACACTGCATAGCAGCATCACAAAATCATTGTGCGACCAAATTCTCATGCGAAAGATAGACATGTTCAGATCGTAAACAGCTGCCGCAGAATCTCCAAATAGCCAGATAAAGGGGTCACCATTTAAATAAGATGTTATATCTACATTCCAATATCCTATTCTTCCACTGGTAATCGCATTCAAAAATGAATTCCCGGTTGAAGTGTTTGAAACCACATCAAACTTAGACGACATGCCCGTAACCGAATAAACTGAAATAACAGCAATAGCTAAAACTAGGGTAATTAGCAGCCTAGCCCACTTGGCTTTCACACAATAGAATACAAACAGCAGCCATATGATCAAAGCAGGAACTATAAAGGTTCTTGCGCCAGTTTGTAAAAGAGCCCATGTCATAACAATTCCGATAACGGGAAAAAAGAAAACAGCCATTGACTCTTTTCTAACACAAAGAAAGCTTATCGCCATCACGAGACAGCAGACGGACGCCATAGTGTGTTCAGTATTACAGAAGCCCTTAAAATATAAATCTCCACCCCAAGAGACAACATAACCTGTGTGAGTCAGTAAAAGCACCGCAATTAATATTGTCGAAAGATAGCAAGCAAGTCGACATATCTTACTTTGTCTCGAAACCACTTCAACAAGCTCATCTATATTCTGTCCGTATGCCAAATAAGACAAAGTAAGTAATGCTGCGACCCAATAAATATAGAATTCAAGCTCATCATTTAACGATGTTGTTGTAATTCCCACATGGATAACGAATAGAAAGCCGATTGCGCATAACGCTAGAACACGTAAATTCGTAAGGTGTTTAAGGTAATCAAACCCAAGAATGATAATGATCAATGCCCCTATCAAGCGATTTACAGAAAATGGCAGCAAATCTTGGACTAAGGCGGTGAGCATATATGCAACAACAAGCAGAACAAAAGCAGAGGAAACTACGTCCGATCCCCTATCTATCTTCCTTACCGCCAACTTCAACAAAGTACTCTACTCCATTCAAACAACTATTGGTCATTCGGGAAAATGCAATTTTGTAGTGCCAAAGCGTCTATCTAAAGAACTTTTACTATTTTTTGGAAAGTGAGGAATAACTCGGGGATTGCATGGTCGCATGCATAGAAAAGGTAATCTGAAGTCATAGGTACCGAATTGTCATGAGCAAAGCGAATGGCAAGCGAAGAATCTTCTATAATTTGAGAATCAATCCCATTGGGAACAATAAATCCATTACTGTCATTTGCAACAATAGTTTTTATCTCGCCAACATCCGTGGAAAGCACGGGCGTTCCACATGCAACTGACTCAAGACTGGACGTGCAAGTGCCCTCAAAAGAAGATATATTAATAGCGAGATCAGCCATTCCGGCAATCTCGGCCAATATGCGGCGGTCATCGCAGTATCCAAAGAACCTAAAATAATCCTCTAATCCCCTATTCGAAATCTCATTTTTGAGATCATTCATGGAAGATCCGTCGCCAACAACTAAAAATAGTGGATTGATATCGCGAATGATTTCAACAATCTTAGGGAATAACAAAACTCGTTTTGGATAATCTTCAACACGGCCACAATAAACCAAAAGAAATCTATTTTCAGGAATCGAGTATTTTTCTCTTACCATATATTTATTGCAGGGTTTGAACAAACTCGTATCAACCGGAATCCTTCCATAAAGAAAACGACCCTTGTATTCGGGATACAAGTTGCAGTAGTAGGAAAGCCCAACGTCTTCGCGTTTCATAATCACGAAAGTACGAGTACACTTTTTTATAGAGCTGCGTTCGATGGATAAATACACCTTTGCTGCGAGCTTGTTCAAAGGCTTCACGGTATATGCACTAGAACCATGGATTATCTGAAATAGTCTCCCGCCCATCACAGATGATTTAAGCGCAAGACAATATTCAGCCCTCTGAGCATAAATTACATCGTAACGATCGAGTTTATGTTGCATTTTATGCAAAGCCAGGGTGTACCAAAAAGACAATGGCGATTTTGAATCATCACAAATCGGTAAAAAGGTATAGCCAACCCCTTGAACAGTCCTCTGAACTGAACAATTAATTTTATAGTCACCAGAATGGCAAACACCAATTAGCGTTATCTCATTTTCTCCTCGAAAACGGATAACATTCCTTACGTATTCAGCTATTCCGCCAATTGAGACCTTATCTAGATCTCCTTGAAATAAAATTGCAATTTTCATCGCAATCCTAACCTTTACTTATGTCGTTATCAATAATGTTCTTCAACTTAATAGCGGAACAATCCCAGGAATAATGCTTAACCGATGGGCATCGTTTATGTGGACCATCAGATAGTAAAAGACGATTTAATAAATCGTCGCAATCGTTGCTCTTGAAATAATCGACACCGGTACCGCAGATTTCTCTATGACAGGGAATGTCAGAGCAGAGAACATGCGCGCCCGAATATGCCGCCTCAACAGGGGGTAAACCGAACCCTTCATAAACCGATGGGAAAACAAACAGCTTGCTATGCGCATAAAGCGCTGGCAAATCGTCGTTATCAACAAACCCAGTAAAATGGATCCTGTTAAGTAGAGTGGAAGGAACACATGCAAGTAAAGATTCTTGCTTCCAGCCCTTGCGTCCAGCAAGAACTAAATCTTCGTTATAGTCAAACTTGTTGCAAGCCTTCACCCAAGCCTCAATCAATAAAGGAATGTTTTTTCTTGGCTCAATAGTCGAAAGGGTGAGAATGTACTTATCTGGAAGCGAATATTTATCCTTTAATGAGGAAAAAGACACCGAAGCAGCTTTTTTGCGATTAAAGAGGCTAGAGTCTACACCGCAATTCGTAACAACTACCTTATCCTCAGGAACTTTGTAAACGTCAACAATTCGGCTTTTAGAAAACTGCGACACGGTTAATATCTTTAAGTTTCGGAATATATTGACGCTATCAAGAACCTTCCAGTAAATCCGACTCTTTGGCAACATGGTTTCGGGCGCATCAAGCCAACAAAGATCGTGAATGGTGCTGATGGCTTTCCGGACGTAAAGAAGCGGAGTAGGAAAAGCCGGGAATATTGCAATGTCAGCTTTCAGCTTCATGAGCGCAAAAGGCAAAGTTAGTTGTGAAAATAATAGTTTTCCCATCTTGCCACGAGGAAGGACTTTAATGCAGACGTTATTTTTATTTACCACTGAGCTCAAAGCAGAATGAACGCCCTCTTTGAACACAAGGATATAGTCATTCTTATCATCAATATTAAGGAGAGCACGTGAAAGCTCAGCAGCATATCTCTCGATACCCGAGAAGTTATCCGCGAGCGAGGTAAGATCAACCGCAACCCTCATCGACGCCTAGCATCCTTTCCGTTATTCAAAACTATGCCAAGAAACTTCCAGCTATCAATGAAATAGCGACGGAACAAACGCCTTGGTTCTTTAAGAAAGCGATAAAACCATTCAAGGCTATGGTCCTGCATCCATTTGGGAGCCCTGTCAACGTTTCCTGCCGCAAAATCAACCGCAGCACCAACGTTAAACACAAACGGGACTCCAAACTCCTCGAGATGACGATTTACAAGTAGCCCGCTCTTAGGCTCGCCAAGGCAGAGGAAGAGAATGTCGGCATGTAGGTCAGCGACCTTCGACAAGAGCATTTGTAGCTTTACGGCGTCTTTCTCAAATCCATATTCGGGAGAAATGGAGCCCTTAAAAATCAATCCCGGGAATTGAGCCGACAACGCGGCAGCGGCTTTCTCCGGGACTCCAGGCATCCCGCCAACGATAGCGCAGCTATACCCCTTGCTGGCGGCAAACTCACAAATGCGGGGCATAAGATCCGATCCCGACAGCTTTTCAACGCAGTCAGCGCCCCTCTTACGTGCGATTTTCATAAGAGGAGCACTATCCATAAGAATAAGATCCGCGCCTTCCAGGGCAGCGCGGAACTCTGGATCTTTGTCAGCCCTGATAAGGATGTCGAGGTTCAACGACATCATGTAGCCTGGGGTGAGATTTGAGACATGCTCATCGAGGACTTCGCATACCTGGTCAAACGTCACATTGTCGAAGAAGCTCGAAAGGAGCCGCTCTCTGTTATATCCGGGCATCGCAGTGCTCCCTATTCCTTCCAAAACAAGCCAATTCGATCGATGTCCTCTTTAACGAGTATCTCGCCGTGCTGGACCTCAATCACGTGAAGGTCGCCGCCG
>OFOU01001619.1_pt1 | contig 12960 bp, 10 predicted proteins | sample 1542061 | NCBI WGS metagenome assembly OFOU01 (sample SAMN04209239, study PRJEB22552) | human gut metagenome | biome: gut; material: feces | host: Homo sapiens | place: USA: Oklahoma
TAATAGAAAATCAGTAATAATTAGAAAATAGAGGAGGTAACTCCTCTATTTTTTCACATAATATTTTAGAATTAGGAGGGATTTGTGAATGTATGCAGAGGTTATAGTCAGGAGTAATACGGTTTACACAGACAATCTCTTCACTTATAAAATCCCAGAATTTCTAGAGGATATTGTTAGAATAGGACATAGAGTTTTAGTTCCTTTTGGAAAGGGTAATAAACCTATAGAGGCATTTGTCTTTAAGATTAAGAATAATTTTGGAGATGAAAAAGGTTTAGAGGAAGAGAATTCAGATAAAAAATTTAAGATAAAAGAGATTGAAGATATTTTAGATGAGGAGCCTTTATTTTTACCTGAGCAGCTAGAGTTAGTTCATTGGATGAAGAATAGATATATTTGCACATATATGGAATGTATAAATATGATTTATCCAAAGGGACTTAAATTAAAAAATTATAAGGTTGCAGTTTTAAAAAATGATTATTTGGAAAAGCTAAATTCTCTATCTGATGACGAGAGAAAAGTTGCAATAAAAATTTCGGAAAATAAAGGAAAAATTAAGGTAGAAAAGCTAAAATACTTGGAAAATATTAATAATATACTACATCGAATGAGAAATAAAGGTGTTGTAGATATAAAATGGGAATATACTAACACAAAGAATGAAAAAAATATGTGCTTTGTAAGTCTGAGATATGACGAGGATGATACAGAGGAGTATATTTCTGAGAATAAGGTAAGAATTGGAAATAAGCAGCGAGAGATTATAGAGTTCTTAAAATTAAATGAGGAAGCTGAGATAAATGATATTGTTGAGATTTTAAAGGTTTCTAAGCAGAGTATAAATTCATTGAAAGATAGAGGTTTAGTTGATTTTACAATGAAGGCATATTATAGAAAGCCTGAATCCAGATATGGTGCTGAATCAAAGAAAATAGAGCTAAATGAGCAACAGAAAGAGGTTGCTGATATTATAAAAAATGAGATGTTTGAAGAGGACAAAAAGCCATACATACTTCATGGGATAACAGGAAGTGGTAAGACAGAGGTATATATGGATATAGTAGAATACGCATTATCTCAAGGATTGGATAGTATAATACTAGTTCCAGAGATTTCTCTTACACCTCAGACCGTTGCTAGAATAAAGAATAGATTTGGCAATATAGTAGGAGTTTTCCACAGTCAGCTATCTGAAGGAGAAAAGCACGATGTTTTCAGAGCTGTTAAAAAAGGCGAGATAAGAATACTTATCGGAGCAAGATCAGCTCTATTTGCACCATTTAGAAGTTTGGGAGTTGTAATAATCGACGAATTCCACGAGGCTTCGTACAAATCTGAGATGAATCCTAAGTTTAGTGCACTTGAGGTTGCGAGATATATGTCTTTTAAAAACAATGTGACCTTGGTGATGGGGTCAGCAACTCCTTCAGTAGAGGAATACTATAAAGCGAAAAATGGAGAATACAAACTATTAAAGATAGATAAAAGAGCAAATTCTAAACCGCTGCCTAAAATAGAGGTTGTGGATATGAAAGAAGAGCTGGGTATGGGAAATAAGAGTATATTCAGTTCTGTTTTGATAGATAAGATAAAGAAAAATACTGCAGAAAAAAATCAGACGATTTTATTCTTAAATAGAAGAGGATATGCAAACTTTGTATCTTGTAGAAGTTGTGGTTATGTTATGAAATGTGAAAACTGCGATATTTCTCTTACATATCATAAAAGAAGCAACTCTGCTAGATGCCACTACTGTGGATACGAAAAGCAGGTTCCACAGGAGTGTCCAGAATGTGGTAGTAGTTATTTAAGACCATTTGGAACTGGAACTCAGAGAATTGAGGAAGAACTAAAGCACTTAATTCCTGGTATTAAGGTGCTTAGAATGGACAAGGATACTACGGCTAGAAAGGGAGCTACTGAGGAAATTTTAGAGAAATTTAGAAATAAAGAGGCTGATGTTTTGATAGGAACTCAGATGATTTCTAAAGGACTAGATTTTTCTGATGTTACACTTGTAGGAATAATTTCGGCGGATATGATGTTAAACTTCCCTGATTTTAAAAGCTTTGAAACAACATTCCAGTTGATTACACAGGTTGCAGGAAGAGCAGGTAGAGCTGATAAAGAAGGAGAAGTTGTGCTACAGACTTATAACACAGATCATTATGCGATAAGATGTGCGATGGATTATGATTTTGAGAAGTTTTATGAAAATGAAATTAAAATCAGAGAAACTTTTGAATACCCACCATTTAATAATATGATAAGTGTTGTTATAAGTGGAGAAAATGAAAAATTAGTAGAAAAAAACGCATACTCAATGTACAATTCTTTAAGATATTTATTTAAAGGAAGAGGAATTGAGGATTTGAGTTTTATATTAGGGCCAAATCCTTGTGCTATTTCTAGGATAAATAAAAACTATAGATGGCAGATATTATTTAAGGATGATGGTGTTGAAATTAATCTTTTAAAGGGTATAATTAAATATGTATGCATAACAAAACGAGATGTTGTATTTGACAAGGGAATAAATATTTCTATCTCGGTTAATCCAAACAGCGTACTTTAAAATAAAAAATTAAATGTGTTAAAATTTATAAAATAACGGCAGTAAAAGGCTGCTATTAGGAGGAAGAAAAAATGGCTTTAAGAAGAGTTACAAAAATGGGTGAACCAGTATTAAGAAAAAAATGTAAACCGGTTACAAAATTCGATGAAAAATTAGGACAGTTATTAGATGATATGGCTGATACTATGTACGAAGCAGATGGTGTAGGTCTTGCAGCACCACAAGTTGGTATGTTAAAAAGAGCGGTTGTTATAGATATCGGTGAAGGGCTTATAGAATTAATAAACCCAGAAATAATAGAAACTGCTGGAGAGCAGACAGATATAGAAGGATGTTTAAGTGTAGATAATATAAATGAACCTGTTACTAGACCATACTTTGTAAAAGTAAAAGCTCAGGACAGACATGGTAAAGAATTTGAATTAGCAGGGGAAGAATTATTAGCTAGAGCTTTCTGCCACGAGTTAGACCACTTAGACGGAATATTATTCGTTGATAGAGTAGAAAAATAATTGATAGATTAGAAAATAGTAAACGAGAAAGTAGGATGAAATTAGATGAAAGTTGTATTCATGGGAACTCCAGATATAGCTGTTCCATGCTTACAGAAATTAATAGATGAAAAGCATGAGATATTAGCTGTAGTTACTCAGCCTGATAAACCAAAGGGCAGAGGTAAAAAACTGGCAATGCCACCAGTAAAAGAATTAGCTGTTGAGCACGATATACCAGTGTATCAGCCAGTTAGAGCAAGAGATGAAGAATTTGTTCAGACTATAAAAGAAATAAATCCAGATTTAATAGTAGTTGTAGCATTTGGACAGATACTTCCAAAAGAAATACTAGAAATACCAAAATTTGGATGTGTAAACGTACATGTTTCTTTACTTCCAAAATACAGAGGAGCAGCGCCAATAAACTGGGTAATAATAAACGGTGAAGAAAAAACTGGTGTTACTACAATGTATATGGATGAAGGACTAGACACAGGAGATATGATACTGACAAGAGAATTTAAGTTAGATGATCAGATAACTGCTGGTGAACTTCACGATATAATGATGGTTGAAGGAGCAGAAGTATTAAAAGAAACTGTTGATTTAATAGCAGAAGGAAAAGCTCCAAGAACTCAGCAGAACCACGCAGAATTTACTTATGCGCCTACAATGGATAAAGAATTAGGACATGTAGATTTTAGCAAAACTTCAAAAGAAATACACAATCTAGTTAGAGGAGTTAATCCTTGGCCAAGTGCTTATGCTATATACAATGAAGGAAAGATGAAAATTTGGAAAACAGAAGTATTAAAGGAAACTAGCAATAAAGAGCCAGGTACTATACTAGGCACAGATAAAATGGGGATAAAAGTAAGTACAGGTGATGGCGTAATTTTAATAAAAGAAATGCAGATGCCAAATAAAAAGAGAATGCCTGTATCTGAATATATAAAAGGTAACAGTATAGAAACTGGAGCTGTTCTTTCATAGGTGATATCATGTCAGATATGAAGAAGTATTCAATAAGTATAGCTATTTTATTTTCTATACTACTTGCAATAACTTTAATTGGAGACTTTTTAATTGTAGGTACGCCTAGTTTAATAATATATATTAGCATTGCGATACTTCTACTGATTGCAGCGATATTATTGTTTTCTGCAATTGTTACTAAAAAAGTTTTAAATGATAAAAAAGTTAGTCCAAGCTTAATGAAAATCAATTATAGAATTGTAAAATTACTATACCCTATAATTGTAGTTATTTCAGAATTAGCTGGTATGTCTAAGAGTGGAATTAGAAGAGTTTTTATTAAGTTAAATAATAGCTATGTCAGAACTGGAAAATATTCTTTAAAGGGTAAGGATATACTAGTGCTATTACCTCACTGTTTACAGCAACATACATGTAAATTCAGAGTTACTTCTACAATAGAAAACTGTGCTAGATGTGGGTTATGTAATATATCAGATCTTGCAAAGTTGGGTGATGATGAAGACGTACACGTATTTATAGCAACAGGGGGGACTTTAGCGAGAAAGGTCATAATAGAAAATAGACCAAAAGCTGTAATTGCAGTTGCTTGTGAGAGAGATTTAACTGAAGGGATTATTGATGTTAAGGGAATTCCAGTACTTGGTGTCTACAATGAAAGACCTAATGGACCTTGCTTTGACACTAGGGTAAATATGGATATGGTAAGAGAAGCTGTATCGTTTTTTAAAGGGGAATAGGAAGGTGATTTTAAAATGATGCCATATTATGGAATGGGTATGTTTTACGACCCAACAATGATGATTTTAATACCTGCGATACTATTTACAATGTACGCACAGTTTAAAGTATCATCAACTACAAATAGATTTTTTAGAATAAAATCTCGTAGTGGATATAATGGACAGCAGACTGCTGAGAGAATTTTAGCAGCTAATGGAATAAGAGATGTTAGAATAGTTCCGATAAGAGGGACTTTAACTGACCATTACGATCCAAGAAGAAAAGTACTTAGATTATCAGAAGAAGTATACTACGGCACTTCTATAACTTCTGTTGCTGTTGCAGCACATGAATGTGGCCATGCACTACAGCACGCTTATGGATATGCACCACTTACAATAAGAGGGGCAATAGTTCCTGTTGTAAACTTTGCATCTAGTTTATCTTGGATACTTATATTTGTAGGTTTATTCTTCTCAGGAAATAATACAATGTTACAGCTTGGGATATTAATGTTCTCTGCAACAGTAATTTTCCAGTTAATAACACTTCCAGTAGAGTTTAATGCTTCTAGTAGAGCATTAGTTCAGCTACAGGATTTAGGTATTGTGGATAGTGGAGAAGCTAAGGAAAGTAGAAAAGTACTATCTGCAGCTGCTATGACTTATGTTGCTGCGGCATTAACTGCAATACTACAACTTGCAAGACTATTACTAATAGCAAACAATAGAGATGATTAATAGGAGGGGCTGTCACAATATTTTGTGGCAGTCTTTTTTTATGCCTTGAATAATTATTTGAATTCCTCTCCAGGCTTCAATGGCCCACAAAATTATATAAAACCTTAAATCTGTTGCGGGGCATTTCCAGATTGTCGAGTTCATTTCAAATAATTATTTAAGGCAAAAAGAACTGCCAACAAAATATAAGTGCCAGCCGAGCCTAAAGATAAAAAGATAGAAATAGGTGTGGGGCGCTTGAGATTATGATTAGTATAGAAAAAATAGAAATATTAGACGAAAAATAATGAAAAAATAAAAGTTTAGGAAATTAGCAATCTGATAAATATGGCTTTTTTTTGTATGGAAATCAGTTTGAGTTGATAAAATTAATTTATACACCAAATGGTGGAATTTTTTATCTTATAAAGAAGATGTATATAGCCAAAAGCTACGACAATCTACAGACGACACGCAACTTTTAAATGTGTTACATAAAAGGGCGTGTCGTCGAAGCCTGGAGTGCGTTGGCTATATCATCTTCTTTTTTGAGTGACAGAATTCTATCATTTGGTGTATAATTAATATTAGATTACTATGCAAGTTTATTGCATTGAGATAGAGAGGTTATAATATGAACGCAAGAGAGGCGGCATTTAAGATTCTTTGCGATATTGAGATAGATAAAAACTACTCTAATATGGCAATCAATAAAATATTTAAGAACGAAAAGATAAACGACAAAGACAAAGGACTTGCTACAGAGCTTGTTTATGGGGTTATAGAAAATAGAAAATACTTAGATTTTATAATAAATAAATTATCAAAGATAAAAGTTAAGAAGATGTCTAGTTTTGTTAAGATAATTCTTAGAATGGGTACATACCAGATTCTTTTCTTAGACAGTATAGAAGATTATGCAGCTGTCAATGAAACAGTTAAGCTAGCTAGCAAATACGATGGAAAGTCTAAGGGATTTGTAAATGCTATTTTAAGAAATGAGATAAGACAGAAGAGAACTATAAAATACATAGATATAGAGGATCCAATCAGAAGATTAGCTGTTAAGTATTCATATCAGCAGTGGATTGTAGAAGATTGGGTTAAAAACTTTGGTATAGAGTTTGCAGAGGAGCTTCTTGAAGCTTTAAACGAAAGACCAGATTTATATGTTAGAACAAATACTTTAAAAATAGATAGAGATTCACTTTTAAAAGAATTTGAAAAAGAGGGAATTAAGGCAAGTAAGGCTATGTTACCAGAAGAGGCTATAATGGTTGAAAACTTCAAGGGAATAGAAAGCTCTAGATTATATAAAGAAGGACTATTTACAGTTCAGGATATAAGTTCTATGCTTGTGGCAAAGGTAGTAGCTCCTAAGGAAGGCGATATGGTATTAGATGTATGTAGCGCTCCAGGTGGAAAGAGTACTCACATGGCTGAGCTTATGAAAAACACAGGAAAGATATTATCAAGAGATGTCTTTGAACACAAAATTAAAGTAATAAAGGCAGCTGCAAAAAGACTTGGTATAAAAAATATAGAAGCTGAAGAATTTGATGCAGCTAATTTAGATGAAAATAGTATAGAAAAATTTGATTGTGTATTAACAGATGTGCCTTGCTCTGGACTTGGAATAATAAGAAGAAAACCAGAAATAAAATATAAAGCTAAAGAAGAATTGGTAGATTTACCGAAAATTCAAAGTAAAATACTTGAAAATGCATCTAAATATGTTAAAATAAATGGAACTTTAGTATATTCAACTTGTACAGTTCAGAACTGTGAAAATATAGAAATTGTTGAGAAATTCTTAAAAGAAAATCCAAACTACGAATTAGTTCCAATAGAAGGAATAAATGTAGACCCAGATGAGCAGGAAAAAGGATATATAAAAATATATCCAAATGTTCATGGAATGGATGGGTTCTTTATAGCGAAAATGAAAAGAGTTAAATAATAAATGAGGTAATATTATGGAAAATAAAAAGGCTTTGAAAAATTTTACAGAAGCTGAGATGAAAGAATTTATGAAAGAAATCGGAGAAAAGGCATTTAGAGGAACTCAGGTTTATTCTTGGATTTACAAAGGTGCTAAAACTTTCGACGATATGAAAAACATTCCAAAATCTCTTAGAGAAAAATTGGAAGAAGTTTCTTACATAGGTAATATAGATATAGAATTAAAATTAGAGTCTAAAGACGGCAAAACTAAAAAATATCTATTTTTACTAAATGATGGAAATATAATAGAAACAGTTATGATGGATTACGATAGTAGGGTTACTGTTTGCGTTTCTAATCAGGTAGGTTGTAGAATGGGATGTAGATTCTGTGCATCTACTATGGATGGATTAGTTAGAAACCTTGAGCCATGGGAAATATTAGACCAGATAATGAAAATACAGGAAGATACTGGAAAGAGAGTGTCTAACCTAGTTCTTATGGGAAGTGGGGAGCCATTAGACAACTACGATAATACAAAACAGTTCTTAAAAATCGTAAATGATGAAAATGGATTAAATATAGGATACAGACATATAACATTGTCTACATGTGGTATAGTTCCTAAAATTTACGAACTAGCAGATTTAGAAATTCCTATAAACTTAGCGATATCCCTTCATTCTCCATATGACGATAAGAGAAAAGAAATAATGCCTGTTGCTAATAAATACAGTATCAATGAAATATTAGATGCTTGTAGATATTATATTAAAAAGACTAATAGAAGGGTTACATTTGAATATTCTTTAATAAAGGGTGTAAATGATGGCAAGAAAGAAGCTGAATCTTTAGCAGTTCTATTAAAAGGAATGCTTTGCCACGTAAATTTAATACCTATAAATGAAGTTGATGAGAGAGATTTCAAAAAACCTGATAAGGCATTTATATATAAATTCAGAGATTATCTTGAAGAAAGAAATATTCCAGCGACTGTCAGAATTTCTATGGGTTCTGATATAAGTGGAGCTTGTGGACAGTTAAGAAGAAAACACAAGTAATCTGAAAAGGAGGGATTTTATGGAATTTTATTTTGCCTCTGATGTGGGATTGGTTAGAAAAAATAATGAGGATTATTGTAAATGTGAGATTGTTGAAGTAGAGAATGAAGAAATTGGCTTGTTTGCAATAGCTGACGGTATGGGAGGCTATAAAAAAGGAGAGGTAGCCAGCAAGATGGCAGCCGAGAATATTATCTTATTTCTAAAAGAAAACTTACTTCAAACTAGCAAAATTAAGATAGAATATATAGACGATATACTAAAACAAGCGTATAATAATGTGAATAGCCTAATTTTTGAAAAAGCCGAAGAAGATGAAAGCTTTTCAGGAATGGGAACTACATTGACAACTGCTATATTGTACAAAAATTATTTGTATGTAGCTAATGTCGGCGATAGTAGAGGATACGTCTACAGTGAAGAAAATGGATTAAGAAGAATAACAAGAGATCATTCTTATGTTGAGGAATTGGTTGAAAGCAATGAAATTACAGAAGAAGAAGCTTTAACTCATCCAAATAGAAGTATTATAACTAGAGCAATTGGTCCAGATCCTTTTGTCATAGTTGATATATTTAAACAAAATATCGAAAAAAGTGATATAATACTTTTAGCAACAGATGGTCTTACAGGTTGCATTATCGATTCTAAAATAGAAGAGATAATTAAAGAAAATGAAGACTTTGAAGATATGAGCGATGAATTAATTGATACAGCCAATAATGCTGGAAACGACAATGTTTCCGTAATACTAGTTAGAGTTTAGTTGGGACGGTGATATAACGTGGGAGATACAATTTTAGGAAATAGATATAAGATAGAAAAGAAAATTGGCGAAGGTGGAATGGCCTATGTTTATGAAGCAAAGGATAAATTGCTGAATAGAGTAGTTGCTGTTAAAGTTTTAAGACCTGAGTTTGTAGATGATCAGGAATTCTTAAAGAAATTTAAAAGAGAGGCTGAAGCGGTTGCAAGTCTTTCGCATCCAAATATAGTTAATGTTTACGACGTTGGAGAAGACGGTAAAGTTCATTACATAGTAATGGAATATGTAAACGGTAAAAACTTAAAAGAAATAATACAGGAAGAAGGTACTCTTGATGAGTACACAGCTTTAGACATAACTAAACAGATAGCTATGGCTCTTGGTTGTGCTCACAAAAGGGGAATAATACATAGAGATATAAAACCTCACAATATACTTATATCAAACGAAGGTAGAAGTATAGCTAAGGTTGCAGATTTTGGTATAGCTAAGGCTGTTTCAAATTCTACAATGACTAATATAGGTGGTGTAATAGGTTCTGTACATTACTTCTCTCCAGAACAGGCAAAAGGTAAATTTGTTACAAATAATGCCGATTTATATTCATTAGGTATAGTGCTTTACGAAATGCTTACTGGTAAACTACCTTTCAGAGGAGATACGCCTGTGTCTATAGCTCTTCAGCACATAAATGATGATATAGAGTTTACAGAAGAAGAAAAAATAAGAATACCTCAGAGTGTAAGAACTATAATCAAAAAACTTACAGAAAAAAATAGCGCTGATAGATATCAGACTGCTGAGGAACTTATAGAAGATATAGAATACATCGAAAAAAATATAGACTTAGATTTTATAAAAGAATACGATGATTTTGCAACAAAACATATAGATGAAAGAAATCTAAATACAGTTGGAAAACCTAGAATAGCTCCAGCTGCTATAGCAGATATAGACGGCGATGATGCTGGTTATTACGATGATAATGACGAGTATGATGATGATTTATACGATGATGAAGAGGAAGAAGAAGATTACGTTCCAAAGAGAAAAAGAAAGAAAAAGAAAAAAGTAATAAAAGAAGAAACTCCTAAGACTAAGAAGAGATTAAAAATAGCTGCGGTTATACTATCATTAATACTTCTAGCACAGGTAGGATTATTCTTCAAACTATTTGGTTCAAGTATATTTGGTGGAGGCGATAATGAATTAATGGCTCCTAATGTAGAAGGTATGCAGGTAACTCAGGCTGAAGCTACACTTGAAGAAATGGGATTAAAATTAGAAATAGCTAGCTATGAATACAGCTATTCGGCAGCTGAAAATGAAATAATTTCTCAGGATCCAGATGCTGGTACTGAATTAAAAGAAGGCGATACAATTACAGTTGTTGTAAGTAAAGGTAATAATAATAAAGAAGAACCTAATGTAATTGGTATGACTTTAAGTCAGGCTCAGAGTATGATTCAGGCAAAAGGATTTGCAGTTGGTAATGTAACTTATGAATTTAGTTCTGCATATAAAGAAGGAACTGTTTTAGAACAGAGTACTTCAAATGGTAAGATATCACTTGTAGTAAGTAAGGGTGAAGATACAGCTAATAAACCAACAGTTCCGACTCCAGAAGATCCAAATGCTAACAACGGTGGTTATAGCAACAATGGTGGAACAAATAATAACGGTGGTTCTAGCAACAATGGTGGTTCATCAAGTGGAGGAGACCATAACAGCGGTGGTTCATCAGGCGGTGGATCTGATAATAGTGGTGGTTCATCAGGTGGTGGATCTGACAATGGTGGCTCATCAGGAGGAGATTCAGGTGGTTCATCAGGCGGTGGATCTGACAATGGTGGCTCATCAGGAGGAGATTCAGGCGGTTCATCAGGTGGAGAATCTGGTGGCGGAGAATCTGCTGAATAAGAAAATAATAATTTAAAATAAATAAAAAAGTATCCTTTCAATCGGAGGATACTTTTTTTATGATAATTTGGAGGAAAATGAAATGAATAAGACAGTAGTAGTGACAGGTGCTTCTAGAGGAATTGGAAGAGCAATAGCTATAGAATTTGCAAGAAATGGATATAATGTATTGGCAAATTATAATAACTCAGAAAAAGAAGCTAAAGAGCTAGAAAAAATATTAATTGAAGACGGATGTAATATAAGGATTTTCAAAGCCGATGTGTCTAAAAGTGCTGAAGCAGATGCTATGATAGATTATTGTTTAAAAGAGTTTGGAAGATTGGATGTACTTGTAAATAATGCTGGTATAAGTCAAGATAAATTATTTACAGATATAACTGATGAGGAATGGGAAAGAATGATGTCTGTAAATGTTACAAGTGTATTTAACTGCTCTAGAAAGGCACTTCAGCATATGATATGGGAAAAAAGTGGAAGTATAATAAATATAACATCTATGTGGGGAGAAACTGGTGGTTCTTGTGAGGTACATTATTCAGCGTCAAAAGCTGCGATAATAGGTATGACAAAGGCACTAGCTAAGGAAGTAGGCCCTTCTAATATAAGAGTAAATGCAGTATCTCCGGGAGTAATAATGACAGATATGTGCGCATATTATGGAGAGGAAACTTTAAATGAACTAAAAGAGGAAACTCCTTTAATGAGGTTAGGAAAAGCAGAGGATGTTGCAGAAACTGTATATTATTTAGCAGACAAAGCATCATTTATAACTGGTCAGGTTGTAGGAGTTAATGGAGGAATGGTTATATAAATTTGTAAAATATTACAATTAATTATAAAAAACGTTTTTCTGATTTAAAAAAATATGCACATATTGGAAAATACTATTATAAAATTACTTGTAAAACTAGTATACTATTGTTATAATATAGTCAAATGGCAAATTTTTGATATGCCATTTAATGGAATAATAAAATCACAAGTGAGGAGTGAATTTAATGAAAATAGTAGAAGGATACATGCCTTTTAAAGAGTACAAAACATATTATCGTATAGTAGGGGAACCAAATCCAGAAAAAGCTCCTATAATATTACTTCATGGTGGACCAGGGTCTACACACAACTACTTTGAAGTATTAGATAAAATGGCAGAAATGGACAACAGACAGATAATAATGTACGACCAGATAGGTTGTGGAGAATCATTCGTTGAAAATAGACCTGACTTATGGAACAAAGAAGTTTGGATAGAAGAATTAATGTCTTTAAGAAAACATTTAGGACTTGATGAAGTTCATATACTTGGACAGTCTTGGGGTGGAATGCAGCTTCTTGAATATATCTGTAACTACAAACCAGAAGGTGTTAAGAGTATAATACTTTCAAGTACACTTCCAGCATCTTGGATGTGGGGATTAGAACGGAAAAGATTAATATCTATGCTTCCAGAAGATATGCAGAAAGCTATAGACTACGCAACTGCAAACAATGATTATTCTTCTCCAGAATATCAGGCAGCTGAAGCTGAATACATGAGACGTCACGCTGCAGGTTCTTACGGTGAAGGAGATCCAGAATGCTTAACTAGACCAGTTAAAAAAGGTGCTGAAGCATACGTAGTTGGTTGGGGACCAAATGAATTTACTCCTCTTGGAACATTAAAAACTTACGATGTTACAGAACAGTTAAAAGATATAAAAGAACCAGCTCTAGTTATATCAGGAGGAAACGACTTATGTACTCCATATATAGC
>OFOU01001620.1_pt1 | contig 12958 bp, 11 predicted proteins | sample 1542061 | NCBI WGS metagenome assembly OFOU01 (sample SAMN04209239, study PRJEB22552) | human gut metagenome | biome: gut; material: feces | host: Homo sapiens | place: USA: Oklahoma
CATTAAAGGCTTATAGCCGTCCGTCGAGCCACCCGTTTTACGGGTGGGGGCGACTGAGTATTTTAATGGGATCGTTAGTGCATCATAAGTGGAGGTCGTGCACTGACTTTGACATCATATAACACAATTTTCTGTGCTGACTATATTTTAACAAAGTCAGAGATTTTAACAAGCCTCCCAGGGGGATGTACAGGTATGAAAAAAACAGATTATCCATGCAAAATATGAATGGGTTTATATCCCCCGTACAGGGTTAAATCTGACGAAAATCAATGTTATACTGATGAAACACGAAAATCAGGGAGGTTAAATCAAATGAAAAAGCGGTTAATGGCACTGCTGGCGGCTTTCTGTATGACTGTTTCCATGATCGGAAGCAGCACAGTGGTTTCAGCAGCAGAACAGAAAACAAAGGATGAAGTGATTGTTACCATGCCTGCAACTTCTGAGCCGGAGGCGGGATTTGATCCTGCATATGGCTGGGGAGCCGGAGAGCATGTTCATGAGCCTCTGATACAGAGCACACTTACTGTTACCAACAAAGATCTGTCTATTGGAATGGATCTTGCCACAGATTATTCTGTCAGTGAGGACGGGCTTATCTGGACAGTAAAGATCCGTGACGATGTAAAATTTACAGACGGAGAACCACTGACAGCAAAAGACGTAGCGTTTACCTACAATAACTGCCGCGACAACAGCTCTGTCAATGATTTTTCCATGCTGGAGGAAGCCGTTGCAGTGGATGATACCACAGTAGAGTTTCATCTGAACAAGCCGTTTTCCATCTGGCCGTATACAATGGCTGTAGTGGGAATTGTTCCGGAACATGCATATGATGAGAATTACGGACAGAATCCTGTTGGATCAGGACGTTATATCATGAAGCAGTGGGATAAGGGGCAGCAGGTGATCTTTGAGGCCAACCCGGATTATTACGGAGAAGAACCAAAGATGAAAAAGGTTACGGTTCTTTTTATGGAAGAGGACGCGGCTCTTGCGGCAGCTCAGTCCGGAACGGTAGACGTGGCGCATACGGCAGCCTCCTATTCTGATACGGAAATAGAGGGATATGAGCTGTTCCGTGTAGATACAGTTGATAACCGTGGATTTAATCTTCCGGCAGCTCCGGCAGAAGAAAAAGACGGAGTAATGGCCGGAAATGATTTTACCAGCGATGTGGAAGTAAGACGCGCGATCAACATTGGAATCGACCGTGAAGAAATGATCGACAATGTACTGAACGGCTATGGAACTCCGGCATACAGCGTATGTGACAAAATGCCCTGGTATAACGAGGAGGCAGAAACAGAGTACGATTTTGAGGGAGCGGTAAAAATTCTTGAGGATGCCGGCTGGAAAGAAGGAAAAGACGGAATCCGCGAAAAAGACGGCGTACGCGCTGAGATGAAGATCGTTTATCCGGCATCTGATTCTGTACGCCAGGCTCTGGCTGAGGATGCAAAAAATCAGCTTGCTGAACTGGGAATTTCTGTTACTACAGAGGGAGCTGACTGGGATACCGCCTATACTGCGGCCTTGTCTCAGCCTCTGATGTGGGGATGGGGAGCTCACACTCCTATGGAGCTTTACAATATTTACCATACCATGGAAGAAACAGGAACTGCTGAATATTCACCGTATGCCAATGAGACAGTAGACAAATACATGGATCAGGCGCTGGAGAGCAGTGACCTTGAGGAATCTTACGAGCTGTGGAAAAAGGCTCAGTGGGACGGAGAAACAGGTATTACTCAGGAGGGAGATATTCCCTGGATCTGGCTGTGTAATGTGGATCATCTGTACTTTGTAAGAGACGGACTGAAAGTTGCGGATCAGAAGATTCATCCTCACGGACACGGCTGGTCTATTGTAAATAATGTGGATCAGTGGAGCTGGGAGTAATTCTGAAAATCTGATAAAATCACGTATAAAACAATTATCCGGCAGGATTTCGGGGAAGTTTGTTCTGTAACAGGAATAAAAGCGTCTCCGGAAGCTGCCGGATACTGTGCGTTTCAAAAGATTTATATACAAGGAGAAAATATTGAAAAATACAGCAGGAAAGTTTATACTGAAAAATTTTGTGAAGATGGTTCTTCTTATTTTTGCAGTCAGTATTGCAGCATTTGCCCTTATGACAGTTTCTCCCGTAGATCCCCTTCAGGCAAATGTAGGACAGGCTGCGCTGGGAAGTATGAGTCAGGAACAGATCGCAAAGCTTGAAGAATACTGGGGAGTAGGAGAACCGCCGGTTCAGAGATACCTGGCATGGCTGAAGGATTTTCTGAAGGGAGATATGGGTGTTTCTCTTCTTTACAGACAGGATGTGGCAAAGGTAATTGCAGTAAAGCTGGGAAATTCGCTTTTTCTCATGATCATTGCCTGGGTGCTGTCCGGGCTTATTGGCTTTGCTCTGGGGGCCCTTGCCGGAATGAACCGTGGAAAATTTGTGGATAAGGCAGTAAAAGGCTATTGTCTGTTAATATCAAGTACTCCGGCTTTCTGGATCGCCATGCTGCTTCTGATCGTCTTCGGGGTGTGGCTGAAGATCCTTCCCATAGGGCTAAGCGTACCCATAGGCGTGGAGGCAAGCGGCGTAACTTTTCTGGACAGGGTATATCATGCCATTCTTCCGGCGGTTACGCTGTCCATTACCGGAATTGCCAATATTGCCATGCATACCAGAGAAAAAATGATCGATATCTGTGAAAGTGATTATGTTGTTTTTGCAAGAGCAAGAGGTGAAAGCCTGTGGCAGATTTTCCGAAATCATGGATTTCGAAACGTTCTGGCGCCTGCCATGACCCTGCAGTTTGCATCGATCAGTGAAATTTTTGGCGGCTCTGTTCTGGTAGAGCAGGTTTTTTCCTATCCGGGACTTGGACAGGCGGCGGTAAGCGCAGGACTGGGAAGTGACATGCCTCTTCTTATGGCGATCACCATTATCAGCGCTTTGTTTGTTTTTGGCGGAAATCTCATTGCAAATATTCTGTACGGTGTGATCGATCCGCGTATCAGACGTGGGGGTGCCGCAAAATGACAAAAAACAGAAAAAAAGGAACGTTTATGATGAAAAAATGGAACTGCAGGCAAAGGCTGGTACTGTGGCTGGCGCTTTCCCTGATATTTCTGGCTGCTGTATGTATTGGCGGAATGTCCTGCGGAGATGCTGCCAGAGAAACTGATTTTGCCCGTAAAAATATTGCGCCCTGCCTGAAATATCCTTTTGGAACTGACTGGCTGGGAAGAGACATGTTTACCCGGACGGTTAAAGGGCTTTCCATCAGCATTATCATTGGAATCAGCGCCGCGGCTTTCAGCGCGGTGATGGCCTTTATTCTGGGAGTTCTGTCCGCAACAATGGGAAAAGCTGTAGATACAGTTATCACCTGGTTTATTGATCTTGTTATGGGAATCCCTCATATGCTTCTTCTGATTCTGATCTGTGTTGCCTGCGGGCGGGGACTGAAGGGCGTGATCCTGGGCGTTGCCCTGACACACTGGACTTCTCTTGCCAGGCTGATCCGCGGTGAGGTTTTACAGTTAAAAGAGCAGCAGTATATTAAAATGGCCAGAAAGCTTGGGAAAAGTAATTTTTATATTGTCATGAAGCATATGGTACCTCATCTTTTTCCGCAGTTTCTGGTAGGCCTGATACTTCTTTTCCCTCATGCGATCCTTCACGAATCCAGTATCACCTTTCTGGGCTTCGGACTTTCCAACGAGCAGCCTGCCATTGGTATTATCCTGTCAGAGGCAATGAAATATCTGATTACCGGAAAATGGTGGCTGGCTCTGTTCCCCGGACTGATGCTGGTTCTGACAGTTGTATGCTTTTATACTGTGGGCGAAGGTATCCGAAAACTGGTAGATCCTGCCAGCGCTCATGAATAGGAGGGGGGAAATGGAAAAAAACGCAATACTTGAAATCAGAAATATGAATATTTCTTTCTGCCAGTATCAGAAGGGCACAAAGCAGACAAAGCTTCCGGTGATCAAAGATCTCAGTCTTACTGTTCATCAGGGAGAAATGGTTGCCGTTGTGGGTTCCTCCGGTTCGGGAAAAAGCCTTCTGGCTCATGGGGTAATGGGGATCCTTCCCTATAATGCAGAAATGGGCGGAGAGATCCTTTACTGTGGAGAGCCTCTTACAGAAAAAAGAATCCGCGCTCTCAGAGGAAAAGAGATTGTTATGGTTCCTCAGAGCACTTCCTATCTGGATCCGCTGATGAAGGTGGGGACTCAGATATGCAAAGGCAAAAAGGATCCTGAAAGAAAAAAGAAGCTGGACGGGATTTTCAGACGGTACAGCCTGGCAGAAGAAGTTCAGGAGCAGTATCCTTTTGAACTTTCCGGAGGAATGACCAGAAGAGTGATGATATCTACAGCCATGATCGAAGCTCCGAAGCTGGTGATTGCAGATGAGCCTACGCCGGGACTTCACTTAAAAGCGGCAAAAAGGGCCATGGAACATTTCCGGGAGCTGGCTGATATGGGAGCGGGAGTGCTGATCATTACTCATGATCTGGAGCTTGCTCTGGAAACTGCGGACAGGGTTCTTGTTTTCTATGCAGGCTATACTCTGGAGGATGCGAAAACAGAGGATTTTCGCCAGGAAAAAAACCTGCGTCATCCCTATACAAAAGCCTTATGGAGAGCAATGCCCCAAAATGGTTTTCATTATATTGACGGAGTACAGCCCTATGTAAAAGATATGCCGGAGGGATGCCCGTTTGCTCCGAGATGTGAGAAATGCACAGAAAAATGCAGAGGGGAAATTCCCTACAGGGAAGTAAACGAAGGATATGTGAGGTGCGTGTATGATTCTTGAAGCCAGAAATATTTCTTTTCGATATGGAGAAAAAAGCAGGGAAATTTTAAAAGATTTCAGTCTGAAAGCAGAGAGTACAGAGCGGGTAGGGCTTGTGGCGCCAAGCGGATTTGGAAAAACAACCCTCTGTAAAATACTGTCAGGATATGAGAAGCCTGACAGCGGACAGGTTCTGCTGGATGGAAAGCCTCTTGATTTCTATGGCTCCTACTGTCCGGTTCAGCTGATCTGGCAGCATCCGGAACAGGCCATTAATCCCAGGCTGCGGATGAAGGCAGTGCTTGAGGAGGGAGATAATGTATCTTCTGACCTTATCAAAAGACTCGGCATTGAGGCAGACTGGATGAACCGTTTTCCGGCAGAGCTGTCAGGCGGTGAAATGCAGAGATTCTGTATTGCAAGAGCGCTGGGTCAGAGAACCCAGTTCCTTCTGGCGGATGAGATCAGCACTATGCTGGATCTCATCACGCAGAGCCAGATCTGGCACTTTCTTATGGACGAAACCGAAAAGCGCAGAATCGGAATGATCGTAGTCAGCCACAGCCCGGAGCTTCTGGAAAAAGTCTGTACCAGGGTCGTTGACCTTCAGAAGGAGTAAGCAGGTCATACAGCAAGGGCAAAGATCCTTGTGGCAATGTAAAAATAAATAATGATCGAGCAGGTGTCCACAGCGGTAGTGATCAGAGGCGACGCCATGATAGCCGGATCCATATGAAGAGTTTTTGCGCCCAGCGGAAGAAGGCATCCGATGATCTTGGACAGGATCACAGTTGCAGTGAGAGACAGAGAAACCACCAGGGCAAGTCTGGGATCTCTGTACATAATAAGAATGCGGATTCCGTTTATGACAGCAAGTCCTGTGCCTACCAGAAGCGCGATCCGGAATTCTTTAAATGCGATCCGGAAAATATCCCGGGGGCGGATTTCGTTTAAAGCAAGACCGCGGATAATCAGGGTCGAGCTCTGAGAACCGCAGTTTCCTCCGGTGTCCATCAGCATGGGAATAAAGGAAACCAGGAGAGGGACTGCGGAAAAAGCGTTTTCATATTTTGTGATAATAGTTCCGGTAACTGTTGCAGAAAGCATCAGAAAAAGAAGCCACATAAAGCGCTTTCTGGCATGGGTCAGTACGGAAGTCTCAAAATAGGAGGTTTCATGCTTTTCCATGGACTCCTGTACAGCTTTTTTCTCTGTCAGAGAGCTGACAGAAGTGTAGTTTTCCGGTGTGTGAATCAGTAATGTTTTCATCATAATTCTTCAGTCCTTTCTTTAATATAATGATCTGACAACTGGCTCCAGGTTCCATGGTTCTCACCTCCTTTTTCAGAACAAAGGGGACAGGTCTGCTTAAAACTTTCTGAATCCCTTGATTTTTGAGGAATAAAAAATCCTGTCATCGCCTGAGCAATGACAGGATATATTTTTCCTGTGAAACATCGTTCAAGCTTTAGCATCACAGGGCGTAAAAATTGCATTAGGTTATGCCTTGACTGCGACATATCCTGCTGACCAGCGAATCGTGTCTCCACGTTTTTGCGGCAGCAATCTTAGGAAAATCCAAATCCCTGTGGTAGCCTCACCTACCGAAACTGTGTAATTAATTGTTTGTCCCATTGTAGTCCCACAGTCTGGGTTTGTCAAGCCCGGATTAAAAAACAGAGGGACTTTACAGACTTTTTATATTATTCCGAAGCACAGTTTTTACAGAAGAGAGCTACAATCTCTTTCGGATTATGTGCGGCAACATGATCTTATATGCTTCGGGCTTCTGATTCCTGAGGTATGAACTGGAATACATTTTATATAATACAGCATACATTGTAAAAACAGCGTTTTCGGGGGAGTTTTCCTTTGAAAGATTACATTGAAGAACGGGCAGTGGAGATTGCAGGCTATATTATTGAAACAAAGGCAACTGTAAGGCAGGCGGCAAAAAAATTTGGAATCAGTAAGAGTACAGTACATATAGATGTAACAAAAAAGGTGTTTTTGTGAAGGTTGTTTATGAGGTGAGATAAGGATAGGAAAAGGATATTGTATATAAGGAGTATTTGGTTTTGGGATAAGTATTTACAGAATCAAATGTATGGTGCAAAAGCTCGGTGATGACCGGGCTTTTTTGCATGCTAAATAGAGGAAAAAATTAAGATTTGGATGTCCACTATTTTTATATTAATTTTACTAATTGTAGAAAGAATAGTAGTTGTTCTAACAGTGTAAAGGAAAGAATTTTCTAGAAACATCTTTATTAGTTATTATTAGTATTAAATAGTATTAAATCATAATTATTAGTTGTAAATACTATTTAATTTTTCTTTTTCTTATGATATAATTAGATAGAAAGGTTGAGGTATGTAAGAATGAGTGAACGATGGGTTTCTATGGAAGAAATATGTAAACACCTTGGATCTAGCCGTGACACAGTAAAAAAAATGGTCATTTCATATGGTATGCCGGCTTATAAATTTGATAGAAAATGGAAATTCAAAATTAGTGAAGTGGATGCATGGATGCACGAAAAAAATTGCATCTCATATAGCGAAAGAGAGGTAAATATTGATGTTAAAAACAATTGATTTATTTGCCGGGGCAGGTGGACTGAGTTTAGGATTTTTACAAACTGGAGAATTTGAGATAATGGCTGCTGCTGAAATAAACCAAAATGCTAGAGAAACCTATAAACAGAATATTGCAAAGGATAAGGAAAATTTTATTTTTATTGATAATGTAATAGGATATGATTTTAAAAAATTAAGTGAACAATTAGGCGGAATCGATGTTGTGATCGGTGGGCCTCCTTGTCAGGGATTCTCAAATGCAAATAGGCAAAAAAACCATCTAATTAGTATGAATAATGGTTTGGTTAAAGAATACTTCAGAGCAGTCAAGGAAATACGCCCAAAAGCTTTTGTGATGGAAAATGTCAGTATGCTCAAATCGGAAACACATAGATTCTACGAATCAACAAAGGATAATAATGAGATTACTGATCTTATCAATAAAGGTTTTAGTATTCCTAAACGCCAAGATACTATTATTCTAGCACCAAATGTATTTGACGGAATTGATTTGGGAAATACAAATTTTGATGAGGCAAATAATTATGATATATCTGATTCTTTATTTAAACTTTTAAGAGTTCTTTTAAAAAACATAGGAAATAAAAAAAGGCTTCCTACATATTTGGCAAAACATACTAAGGAAATTACAAAGAATATCGCAGAATATCTAAACGAGAAATCTGACGATACATCTGCTGCAACTACTTCCATGCGAAATCGTTTAGAAGAAATTCAAAATTCGCTTGTAGACAATACGATAGAATCTCAAGTCATTAATCTACAATATATTGTTGAGTTACATAAACTATTATCTACAATAAAAGAAATTAAACAAAATGGTTTGATTGGTCATTACTCCATTAACGAAGAAAATGAACTTGTATTTACAACATATTCTTATTCTGTAATTGATTATGTTAATGCCATTCTTGGTGGAGAATATGTTCAAAACGGAGAAACTATTAATGCTGAATGGTTTGGAGTTCCACAAGAAAGAAGACGTTATATTGTTTTTGGTATAAGAAAAGATTTATGTCCAAGCAATGAAGTTTCTCTTCCAACACCTCCGCAAAATGGCTCTGCCACCACCGTAGGTGAAGCTATACTCGATTTAATGCCGTATGAAGTTGGATACGATCTAAATCATCCTGTTCAAAAATATAGTCCAGAAGATAACATCTGCGAATATGCAACAATGATGAGATATGGTAGTGATACATTATCAAATCACATAACAACCAAGTCTACCAATATTGCTAAGGAACGCTTTAAACATATTAAACCTGGCAATAATTTTCACAGCTTATCGAAGGCTATGAAAACAACCTATGCAAAACCTGAACGTACACAGAATACTATTTACTTACGACTTGATCCAACAGCACCTTCGGGTACAGTTGTAAATGTAAGAAAATCTATGTGGATACATCCTGTATTAGATAGAGCTATTTCTGTACGAGAAGCTGCTCGATTACAATCTTTCCCAGATTATTTCACATTTGTAGGATCAAAGGATTCTCAATATCAGCAAGTTGGAAATGCAGTACCGCCTCTTATGGCTAAAGGAATCGCAAATAATGTATTAAAAAATTTGTATGTTTAAATAGTACACAAAATGCTCAGTATTTTATATAAATAAGATGCTGAGCATTTTTGTATATTTAAAATATATATTATATATTTTAAATATACAAAAAATATTATTCGAATAATGTTGACATATTATGTGTAAAAGTGATAATATATTTATAAATAAATATCGTAGGAGGAATATATTATGAAAGAGCAAGAAACAAAGAGAGAGAAATTTGTACGATTAGCAGAGGCTCGTACAAATAAAATAATTGATATGCTTCAGTTATTAGGAAACTGTTCAAATGGCAATACATATGACTATACTCAGCAAGATGTAGACAAAATCTTCAATGCTATCGAATCTGAAGTTAGAGAAGCAAAGAAGAAATTTAATAAAATGGAAAGCAAAAAAAGTACTCGTTTTACATTAGATTAAAAAGGAGGTTCTTTCTATGAGGAATTCTATGACTCCCATACCACAGAATTATAAAAATAACGTTGATTGGATTCTTGGTGCGTACACAGATGCGGGTGTTACTTTCCCAAACGGATTCCAAAAAGATGCTATCCAAAATGCTGTCGGTGCAAGAAAGACTAACAAATGGAAAAATTGGTCCTGCGATATTTCTCTTGTAGAAAATGAGCATGGAAGCTTCGTTATAGTTGAAGATTCTGGTACTGTAGGTTTAACAGGAAATAATACTCCTGCCGAAACAATCAATCAGATGATGGCAAATGGAGAGGTATTGCCACCTTCTGAGCGGCTTTCTCGTTTCACCTCAATGTTTAACTCGGGTGGGAACACAACAGGTGGTGGTTTATTTGGTGCTGGAAAAAGTGTGTACTCGGTTGCATCTCAAACATATACCTATTACTTTGACTCTCTTAGAGATGATGGCTTGTACGTTGCAAACATAAATAAATGTGGACAGGTAATGTCTGTTGCATTGGAAGGAAATTCGGCTAAGAAATACATTTTCGACAACACTGGTCTCGCAGAAAAGAAAACAACTGGTACACGTGTAATTATCGAAAAACCAAACGAAGAACTAGCTAATTCTATTCGTGATAACTCTATCGTTCCATATATACAAGAATCGTGGTGGATTATTATAAAACGTTTAGATGATAATTCTTCTATTTCTGTCAACGGTGTTCCTGTTGTAGTTCCAGATGGAATTAAAGATGGTTCACATGTTTTTGAACTACAGAATCCAGAAACATATGTTGATGGTTATAAAGTAAAGCATTTTGGCTTTTATGTTTTTGATAATGGTGGAAATATTTGGAAAGGAATGTCATATTATCGTAAAGGAATGAAGATAGGCGATATAGATTTAAAAGATATCCCTGATAAAATCAAAGGCAAATACTGGGGGTATGTAGAAGTCGACGAAGCCTGGGAAGACGATTTATCTGAAATCGAAGATAAGGTTCACTTTGGTGTTAGTAAAGGAAAGAAGCTTCGAACTGCATATCAGAATCTTAAAAATTACTGTAACGAAAAAACAAAGGCAAATCTTGTTGAATGGAGATTTATCAAAGACAAAGAAAACGAAGACAAGAAATTAAAAGATGAGCTAAAACAAATAGCAGAAGATATTCAGAATTTCTTTGACAAACTCGGTTTTGAAGATTTAGGAAAAGGACCTCAAAAAGCCGATTTTGATATACGCTGGCAGGATGTAACTTTCCCAGATAAAGGATCTGAAAAAGTCACTTCTGGCGACAATATCAGTTTTTCGGTGAGAATCAAAAGTTCATATGCAACAGATAAACGTTTTGAATATAAACTATATGTCTTTAATCCGACAACAGGAGAAGTAGTATCTTCTATAGCAAATGATACGATTACTGTAAAATCAAACACTACAAAGAAGATTGATTTTATTCATAAAGTAAGCATGAATAACTCCATCCGCTTTGTAGAAAATAGAATTATTTTATCCGTTAAGGTTATTGGAAGCGGTAAAGAGAAAAGAAAGGAAATTTCCTACTTCTTTGATGTGGATCGTCCTGATAATCGTAGAGAAGTCGTTGCATTATCCTTACATGAATGTTTATTTCCGAACGAAGGCAGCCGTAGAGTGAATTTTGATGAAAAAATCAGAAAAGTTTGCTATAAGATTGAAAACAGACGTAATTATGAATTACACTACAAACTAAACGTAAGTATTCATAATGCAAGTGATTCCACGTGCCCTAAAATTGTTGACATCACTTCTTTCACTGGTGTTGTAAAACCATTTGAAGAGGTTATTACTCCATACATTGAAGAAATCGAATTTGAGAAGTCAATTTATGAACAGCATCTTACCGAAGGAATTCTAGAATTACGAGCGAGACTCATCGCTAATAAGTATGATGAACAGTATGAGAAAGGTGATAAAATTACATTCTATAACTACAAAATATTTCTCAACAGCGACGAAAAAAATGGGAAAAATGATGCTTTTGATGTACAAAGTATTGTTGCTCCAGAAAACTATAAGCGTTCTTGGTGTACACCTGGTTCTGGGAGAACAATCTACTTAAATGTTGCACATTCAGCATATTTAAATGTTCAAGACTTTCCTGATATTCAGCACGAGTATCTTCGTGAACAAATGTTGAAACAATATGTTCTTCTCTATTTAGGCGAAGGAAAATATGACATGTTTAGTCAAAATGAAAAAGATTTTTCCGAACTTGAACCGCAAGAGGCTGCGGATCAAGTATTAGAAAAAATTGAAAGCATCTATGCACAAAGCTTGAAATGAGGTGAATTAGTTGGGACATATAGTTAGATTAGTAGATGGACATATGGTTTATGATGGATTACTTTCTTCTCAAGAGAAAGCATCAATTGACGATATTCTTCATGCGTTACAAGAAGAAATCCCTACTATTGAAACTGATTTAGAAGCCGAGTACGGTCAAGGAGTATGGTACAAATACAATCTAGGGCTTTTTCTAGGAAGTCTTCTAGAAAAGTATGATATCTCCATTTCTGAACGAAGACGCTTCTGGGACGAAATCAAACACTTTGCTACAAAAGAAGATCGCAAAAGAAATGAAGGAACAAATGCTGTAACACGTAGTTTTTATCAGCAATGTTATGTGTTGTCACAGCAAGACAAAGAAGTTGTTGAAAAACTTACATGGCGTCAGTGGCAGGATATTCTTGATCGCGTGGGAAATAGGGAGGATGAGCGCATTTTTCAATGGTTAAAACAATTAATCGAGAAAATCCGCGAAGATGATTGGCGTGAATTTGAAAAAGCATTGCATTTATATCTCAAAGATAAAGACACTAGTGTCTTTGATACAGAAGAATTATTCGCCATTTATGATTCTATCATGCTCATGAGCGTACGGTGGAGAGAACAATTTAAATTATTTGCTAAAGAGCATCCAAAATCCGCCAAAATCAAATCTAAAGGAACATGGGTAAAGAAATATTATGCCTTGTGTTTCAAGAAAAAGAAAGAGCTACATTCTCAAGTTGTGACAGATGCAATCTGTACTTCTGCTTTTTCTGAGTTAATGTAACCTCGAACCTTGAAGTTGAAAGATCACATCATTGGAACAATGGCTTGATGTGGTCTTTCTTATTGTATTAGCAATAAAATAAACCATCGGTTATGCGGGCAGTGGGAGAAAGCTTTAGATATCTGCAAGAATTCCGGGCTTGGGGAATATGGGTTTTCAAAATTATAAATAAAAGTATGGGGTTCAAACAATGGATGTAAATAGATTGGCTCCTACAAAATAGGAATGCAAGTATTATATTGTAATAAATCACTTGGATTGTCAGTAGGAAGTTACGGCAAAATATCAAATTTCCTTGACAGTTACATCAGTATAAGGAAGCAGTGAAAAACTTACCTTTATGATTTCAATTTTGAAGTCATAGGGGTATTTTTTTGTAGAAAAATAAAAAATTTCCTTTTACACCCTGTATTTTCCCCTCTGAGCCTTTCGTTATATGAGGACAAAAAAATAAAAT
>OFOU01001641.1_pt1 | contig 12862 bp, 12 predicted proteins | sample 1542061 | NCBI WGS metagenome assembly OFOU01 (sample SAMN04209239, study PRJEB22552) | human gut metagenome | biome: gut; material: feces | host: Homo sapiens | place: USA: Oklahoma
TTGACATGGAATTTAGCTGATATTTAAAATATAAGTTTTGATAACTTAACTTGACTAATAATCGTTAATGCAAAGGTACTTTGTCAAAATCTAGTGATGTGCTAGATAAGTGAACTTAGTTACTATTTAACTTTATTTTTAGTTAGCTCCATATAGCAAACTGTACATACTCCATTATAGTGATTTCCTACTGAAATTCCATCACTATCAGCTTCAACATCTCCTATCATCACATTCATAGTAGCCTTTCTCTTTCCACAATGTCCACATACAGTTTTTATCTCATTTAAAGTTGTCATATATGGAAGCATATAGGCAACTGTTGGGAATAACTCCCCTCTAAAGTTGCTCATTAATCCATATAAAAAGATATTAATATCAAAATCTATCATCACTTGAACTAATTGATCACAATGATGTTTTGATAAAAATTGAAACTCATCAATTAAAAGTAGATCTAACTCATGATTTTTACAATATTCATAAAAATTAAACTCCTCATCTACAACAACTGCTTCAATAGTATATTCCATAGCTCTACTTGAAACTACATGTCCATCTCTATCATTTTTATAAGGTTGAAAAACCTCTACCTTCTTTCCTACACTCTTGTTTCTATGAGCTGTTAAAAGTAGTTCAGATGATTTTCTTGAACCTACAACTCCATAATAAAAATTAATTTTTCCTGACACAGAAAAACCTCCTTAATAAAATCTATCTTAATTATTATATCATTTTATATTAATAAATCTAATACAATAATTATGTTTTTTTTATGAAAAATCAATTTGTAAAAATATATAATTACAACATCTTAATTTTATAATTTTGTACTATAGTTTATTTATAAGAAAAAGTGCTAAGTTTTCTTAAATTCATAAATTAAAGGTAGTATATAATCTCCCATAAAATAGACTACCTTTAATTAAAGTTAATAATCTATCTGCTAAGCAGAGAGTTTATTTATATAAAAGATACAGGGGGTATTTTTATGAGAAAATCTTTATTATTAGTAGGTGCATTTTTAACAGTAGCTGCTATGGCTCAAGCAAAAGAAGTTGTGCCAGAACCAGTTGTAGTTGAAGAAGCTCCAGTACAAATTGTTGAAAAAGAAGTAATTGTTTACAGAGACAAAGAAGAAGGATTTAGACCAAATGGTTATGTAGATCTTCAATACAGATGGTATGGAGATACTGAAGGACAAAATGAAGATTTTGCTGGTAACAAATGGGATAAAGAAGGAGAGCTAACTCCAGGAAATGATAATTGGAACCCAGCTAATAACTATTCAAGAATTCAATTGATGGGAAAAATCAATATGACTGAAAAACAAGCCCTTGAATACAGAATAAGAACTTATGATGAACTTGATAAAGAAGATGACAGAATTAAAAAATCTGGTACAGATACAAGATTAAGATATTTCTATAACCACGGATATCTTGGAGATTCTAAAGTTAATTTAACTTCAAGAGTTCACTACAGAAATAATGGACATGATGATAATACTCAAGAGTTAGAATATCAAGCAAGATTTAACTTTGCTGAATATATGTTCAATAATGATTTTGTAAAAACTACTGACTTCACTTTAGCTCCAAAATATAAATATGTTTGGGGAGATGACAATAGCTCAGATTATGACAATAGAGTTGGATTAGATTTATCTTCATATCATGAATTACCATGGGGATTCTCATTTGAATTCAACTTATATGCTGATCAACATTTCTATGGACAAGATCAATACTTTAATGGTGGAAACACTAAAAAAGATAAAAACTTTACACTAGATATGGAAGCATATATCTATAACTATACTAAACTTTATGAAAATGGAAACTTTGCATTAGGATTCTACTTTGAAGGTGGATATGATGATTACTCATATTCTCAAGAAAAAATGTTTGGAACAAAACATATAGCTGCTGATGATAAACTAGGAACTACAGCTTCAGGAACAGATGATACTGATTACTCACTATATGCATTACCTGGAATCCAAGCTGATTATCAAGTAACACCTAATTTCAAAGTATATGCAGTAGCTGGAGCAGAATATAGAGATTGGGCAGATTCAAATGGAAAATCAGCATCTGATTGGAGATGGCAACCAACTGTTTGGGCAGGATTCAAAACTACATTCTAATAATATAACATCAATATAATTATCTCAAAAGACAGTGATTTTTAGGATTTATTCCTAAAGTCACTGTTTTTTCTTTTTTTCTTCAGTAAAATATACTATAATTAATATAAAAATGTGAGGTGATAAGATGTTTTCAATAAAATATAAAATTAAAGAAGAAGATATCAATTATGGTGGACATGTTGGAAATGAAAGAGCTTTAGTTTTCTTCCAAATGGTTAGAATTAAATTTTTTGAATCATTGGGACTATCTGAACTCAATATAGGTGATGGAATAGGAGTGATTCAAAGAAATAGTTATGTAGAATATAACAAAGAGCTATTTTTAGATAATGAGATCACTATTAAGATAACTAAAATTGAACTAGAAAAAACTAAATTCAATTTCCATTATGAGATTTATAATCAAGAGGATAAATTAGCAATAAATGGATCTACTCTGTTACTTGCTTATAATTATGAAGAGAAAAAATTAAAAAAAGTTCCTGAAATATTTAGAAAAAAAGTTGAGGAGTTATTATGAATATTTTAATTAGTGGTTGTCTATTAGGATTAAAGTGTAGATATGATGGTAAAGAAAAAAAGTTACCTGAAATTGAAAAACTTATAGAGGTATATAATCTGATTCCTGTATGCCCTGAACAGCTTGGTGGGTTACCAACTCCTAGAATCCCTGCTGAAAGAGTAATCAACAAGGTTGTAAATCAAGCTGGAGTAGATGTGACTAAAGAGTATCAATTAGGAGCTGAGGAAGCTTTAAAAATTGCTAAACTATATAATTGCAAAAAAGCTATTTTAAAAGAAAAAAGCCCCTCTTGTGGTTGTGGAAAAATCTATGATGGAACTTTTTCAAAAAATTTAATTGTTGGAAATGGTGTTACAGCTGATCTTTTACTTAAAAATGGAATTGAAATATTTGGTGAAAGTAAAATTGACAAATTAAAGTAATTACTAATTTCTTTACTCTTTTGTGAAAAAGTTTTAATGTTGAAGTTTAAAAGAATATATTGTATAATTCAAGAAATAGGAACTATTGATTTAGTTTTAAATATTAGGAGGTAAATGATGAAAAAAGTTATTCACACTGACAAAGCACCTGCTGCTTTAGGACCATATTCACAAGCTATTGAAGTAAATGGAGTTCTTTATGTATCTGGACAAATTCCTTTTGTTCCTGAAACTATGACTCTTGTTTCTGATTGTGTTAAAGCTCAAACTAGACAATCTCTTGAAAATGTAAAAGCTATTCTTGAAGAAGCTGGATACTCTATGAAAGATGTAGTTAAAGCTGGAGTTTTCATTAAAAATATGGACGATTTTGCAGCTATTAATGAAGTTTATGCTGAATATCTAGGAGATGTAAAACCTGCTAGAGCTTGTGTTGAAGTTGCTAGACTTCCTAAAGATGTTAAAGTTGAAATAGAAGTTGTTGCTGTTAAATAGTATTAGCATAAAAAAACTCCCTCTGATTACTTTCGTAACCAAAGGGAGTTTTTTATTTAAAGGATTTTGATCGACTAATTAAAGTTCTACTACTGTTATTTTTTCTAAAATATCTTTTAAGATATCAAGATCAATATTTCCAGTACTATCAAGCATAGCATTTGTTGTTCCACAAGCTACTGCTAATCTGAAACACTCTTTTAATTCCATTTCTTTAGATAGTCCAAATGCCATTCCAGCTATTGTTGAGTCTCCAGAACCAACTGTATTTTTTATCTCTACTTTTGGGAAAGTTCCTTTGTAAACTACTTTATCAGTTACTAAAATAGCTCCATCTCCACCAAGAGTAACCATTACAACTTGAATTCCAGTTTTTACTAACTCTTTAGCCGCTTCTACTACTTCAGAAAGATTGTTGAATTTTTTTCCAGTAATATCTTCTAACTCTTCTTGATTTGGTTTTATTAAGAATGGTTTTGCTTCCATTCCTTTTACTAAAGATTCTCCACTTGTATCAAGGATAAATTTAATTCCTCTTTTATGAGCTTCTTCAATTAAAGGATTATAAGCATCTTTACCAATTCCTTTTAAAAGGCTTCCAGATCCACATACAATTTCTATTTTTTCATTTTCTAATATATTTACATATTTTTCCATGAATTTTTCAAAATCTTCTGTAGTTCCTTCTGCTGATTCAAGAAATTCTGTAATTCCTTTTATGTCTTTATCTATAACTGCTATACAAGTTCTTGTTTCATAACTTGTTTCTAAGAAATCATTTTTTATATTTCCAGCATTTAATTTTGAAAGAAATAGTTTTCCAGTAAATCCACCAACTATTCCTGTTGCTGTAACATCTCCACCAAGTTGATTTATAACCCTACTTACGTTTATTCCTTTTCCACCTGCAGTTTTTTCAATATGTTTAGTTCTGTTTACTTCACCAATTCTCATGTTTTCAACATTGTATCTAACATCGATTGCAGGGTTTAAAGTAACTGTTAGTATTTTTTTCATAACTATGCTCTTCCGTTACTTCCACACATTAATATTTTTTCAATTGCTACTTTTTTCATTGCTTCTTTAGCAGGTCCAAAATATTTTCTAGGGTCACTTTCATTTGGTTTATTTACTAATACTTCTCTTAGTGTTTCAGCAAATGGCATTTTTAATTCTGTTGCGATATTTACTTTTGTAATTCCTAATTCGATTGCTTTTTTAACTTGTTCAGCTGGTACTCCAGATGCTCCGTGTAATACTAATGGTACATCTACAACTGCTCTGATTTCAGCAAGTCTATCAAAGTCTAGTTTTGGTTCTTCTTTGTAAACTCCGTGAGCTGTTCCAATTGCAACTGCTAGAGAGTCAATTCCAGTTCTTTCTACATATTCTTTAGCTTGAGCTGGGTTAGTATATTTACTATCTTTTTCATCTCTTACTAAATCATCTTCTTGTCCTCCAAGAATTCCTAATTCTCCCTCAACAGTTACATCATATCTGTGAGCATAGTCAACAACTTTTTTAACCATTGCAATATTTTCTTCAAAATCTAAGTGAGAAGCATCAATCATTGCTGATTTAGTTCCAATTTGGATAGCGTTGATGATTTCATCATAGCTTTCGTGGTGGTCTAGGTGCATTGCTACTGGGATATCATATTTTTCAGAACAGATTTCTACCATTTTAATGAAGAATTCTGGTCCTGCATATTTCATTGTTCCAGGTGTAGCTGCAACGATGATAGGTGATCTTAATTCAGCAGCAGCTTCTACTACTGTTTGAATTGTTTCCATATTATGAACGTTAAATGCTGGTACTGCATATTTTCCTTTTTGAGCATCTAATAGTAATTGTCTTGTTGATACTAACATCTATTTTCCTCCTAAAATTTTAAATTATTTATTTTCTATTATTTGTTGTATTCGTGAATAATTACACCTTTAACTACTCTGTTAACTTCTCCTGTAGGACATGGATTGTCTGGGTTAATTCCTAATTTAGCTGACTTGATTAGAGAAATTAATTGTCCATAAACTAGGTAAGAAAGACTTGCAAATATATCTTCCATTTCTCCTAATTTAGCATCTTCATAAGAGAAGTAGTAGTTTGAGTTAGCTTTTACTTCTTCATCATATACTGTATCTAGTACGATTATTTGTTTTTTTCCACCTTCATTTTTGAACTCTTTTAATAGGTCAAGTTCATAAATTCTTGTGTAAGGGTTGTTTGACATTAAACATACGATAGCTGTTTTGTCATTAACTATTGATTTAGGTCCATGTCTGAATCCTAGGAAAGTGTTGAAGAATGAAGCAAGTTTTCCTCCAGTAAGTTCAAGAACTTTAAGAGCGATTTCTTCAGCTAGTCCTTTGCTTGTTCCATCTCCTAAGTATACTATTCTTTCGATATCTAAATCTGCTACTATTTCAGCATTAGCAACTATTTTATCAAGATTTCTTTCAACTAGAGAAGCTACATATTCTACTTTTTCTCCTAATACATCTAGGTCTTTTCTTAATAGAACTAAAACTCCAGCTACTACCATTGAAGAGAAGCTTCCTGTCATAGCAAATCCTTTATCGTTTGTTCTTTCTGGCATTAATAAAAGATATTTATTTTCTCCTGTTTCAGATATTTTAGCTAGTTTTCCATCTTTGTTACAAGTGATAAAAATGTGATGAATATTTTTTACTAATTTATCTGCTAATTCTACTGCTGCAACACTTTCAGGAGAGTTTCCTGATCTTGCACATGATACTAATATAATATCTGCATCAGCATCTAGATATTGTTCTGGCATAGAAACGATATCAGTTGTAGGTACTGATAAAACTTCGATATCTATTCTGCTATTGATGTATGAACAAATTGTATTTCCAACAAATTCAGATGATCCTGCTCCAGTAAATATTACTTTTACTTTATCTCCTTTTACACCTTCAATAAATTTCCCTAAAGCTTCAATATTTTCTTTTACTATTGATACTTCTTCTTTCCAAATTCCTGGTTGTTGAGCTATCTCATTCCAAGTTACACAATCTTTAAAATTCATTTGCACTCTCTCCTTTTCAAAAATTTATTTATTCTCATTCATTACAAGAGCTGCTGCCCCTTTAATTCCAGCTTCTTCATTTAGTTCACCAAAAGCAAACTTTAAGTTTTCCATTGTCATTCCTAAAGCATATTTAGCAAGATTTTTCTTAACTCCCTCTAAAAGTATATCTCCAGCTCTTGCTACTCCTCCTGAGAATATTATGATTTCAGGATTTAAAATATTTAATAACATTCCAACTCCCTCTGCCATATATTCACAGAACCAATCAACTATATTCATACAGAATTTATCTCCAGCTTTAGCTAAATCAAATATATCTCTAGCTTCTAAGCTGTCAACATTTCCATTTATTCTTCTATAAAGAGCATTCTCTTTATTCTCAGCTAATCTTCTTTTTCCCTCTCTAATTATACCAGTAGCTGAACAGTAAGTTTCTAAACATCCAGTTAATCCACAACCACATTTGTATCCTTGTTTATTTACAACTACATGTCCAAACTCTCCTGCTGCTCCATCTGCTCCCTCAACAATAGCTCCATTGATTATGATTCCAGCAGCTATTCCAGTTCCTATTGGAATAGTTATACTATTTTTATAACCTCTTCCAGCACCAAATAAAGTTTCTCCTAATGCTATAAGCTTAACATCATTTCCAACTTTAACTGGTTTTCCTGAAATCTTTTCCATTAATTCTTTAGCTGGAAAATTATCTCCCCAAGAAAAATTTGCAGCTATTTTTACAATAGAATTATTTAATACAGGACCAGGAATTCCCATTCCTATAGATTTGATATCATCTTTAGTTATTCCTAACTCTGTTATCAAACTACTAATCGCTGTCCATATTCTTCCAAAAGTATCCTCTGCTCCTTTTTTTGAATCAGTTTTAATACTTTTTTTAATTAGTATCTCTCCTAATTCATTCAATATTCCCATTTCAACATTTGTTCCACCAATGTCTACTCCTACAAAATATGACATAAGTCCTCCTTTAAAAAACTTGAATCATTAATTAATTGTTGTGTCGTCCGTACCAATTTTCTTTTAAAAAAAATTAGACCTTTATATTAAGTCTTTTTTTACTCTTCAAGCTCTACTTCAAATTCAAATCTATCTCCACGTACTAAACTTACTGTGTATTCTATAATCTCCATTCCACTATATGTCCATCTTTGCAATTTTATTAAAGGACTATTCTTATTTACTTGTAGAATATCAGCTACACTTTCATCTGCTTTTAAAACAGAAAAACGTTCGAATACTTTATTAAAGTTTATCTTATACCTACTTTGAATGATATCATATAATGGACTAATAAGCAATTCTTTTTTTGAAAGATTTGGCATTTTTTTTACTGGCATATATGTTTGTTCATACATAATTATCTCTTTGTCTGCCATTCTTAGCCTTTCAAGCTCAAAAATTTCATCTTCAATAGTTAGGTTTAATTCTTTAGCTATTTTTTCATTATTACTTATCTTCTTCAAGGATAAAATTTTAGATTCAGGGAGTTTACCAAGTTTTTTCATCTCCTCAGTAAAACTATAAACTTTTAGTAACTTTTGTTGTATCACCTTTGAAGATACAAAAGTTCCACATCCCTGAATCTTATAAACATATCCTTTTTCTTCGAGATAAGCAAGAGCCTGTCTCACAGTGGCTCTGCTTAACTCATATTTCTTTGCATATTCTCTCTCAGTAAGTAATTTATCATTCTCTTTTAGATTTTTACTTTCTATTTCACTTAAAATAATTTCAGCTAATTGGTAATAAAGTGGACTTTTGGAATTTTTTAATACCATTCTGTCCTCCATAATATATAATTATATTATAGATAATATCATACCTTGATACTTTTAGCAATTTTTAAATTTCATAGATTATTCTATATAACCAGTTAGCTAGAGGATCTTTTATTTTTACCATTTCATCATATAATTCTTCTAGCATCTCTTTTTTAATATCTGCATATTCTGGATTATAGAATAGGTTATTTATTTCCCCTTTGTCATTTTTAATATCATATAGCTCTCCAACATCTGTTGCATTGAATACTATTTTATAATCGTCTCTTCTCCACATTCTTTGTTCAAAGAATACAAAATGTCCAGCTAGTTGTCCTAAGATTCCTTTTCTATCATTATTTTTGTGTTCTCTTAGAATTGGTAACATACTCTCTCCATCAAAGAATGAAGGGATCTCTTTTCCAGCAACATCATAACAAGTAGATGTTAAGTCGTGAAGGTAAACAAAGTTATTGTCCTCTTCTCCCTTTCTATCTGAACAAGGATCTTTGACTATCATAGGGATTCTATATGTTGTATCAAACATAAATTCCCCTTTTTCTATTAATTTATGAGCTCCCATAGCATCTCCATGATCTGCTGTTATAGCCATAAATAGTTGTTCATATAATCCTTCTTCTTTTAGGAATTTTACAAATTCTCCAATAGCATCATCTATAAGAGTTATATATCCCCAGAATTTACAGATAATTTCTTTCCATTTTTCTTCTGGTGCTTCCCAAACTCCCCACATTTTAGCTATATCTTTATAGTGAAGTGGTTTTCCATTCATTGGATTGTAGAAACTTTCATCAAGGTTTACATCTTCTGGTTTATACATTGAATAGTATGGTTCAGGTATTACACAAGGAGTGTGTGGTCCCCAGAAGTTCATCCATATAAAGAATGGTTTATTCTCTTTTTTAGCTTCTAAAACAGCTTTTTTAGCTTCATCTACTACGAAGAATGGAAGAGTAGCTTCTCTAGTTCCACTTAAACGTCCACAAAGCTCTTGTACTCTTAGGTGTGGATTTTCTCCAAAGTAACTATTTGTAACTTCTGGAATATCAAAGTTATTTTCTTTTAACCAGTCTACATATCTAGGTTCTTGTTTTGGTCCTTGATCAAATACCATATTTTTATAAACTCTACTTCCTGGATATCCATATCCATCAAAGTTATGTCCTCTAAATCCAAAATCTCTAGGAAGAACTGTTTTTCCTACATGCCATTTTCCTATAAGGTAATTTGCATAATCTCCCATTCCTGAAATTATATTAGGATTATCTAATTTAGGATCTCCCTCTCCACCTTTTTCACTGTTTCTCATAAGCTCATGATTACTTGGCATTTGCCCTGTGAAAAGAGATGTTCTTGCTGGTCCACAAACTGAAGCTGGTGTAAAAGCATTATTAAATTTTACTCCATCTGCTGCAATTGCATCCATGTTAGGAGTTTTAACAATTTTATGTCCATAAGTTCCTAACATATCAAGTCTAACTTGATCTAATAATATATAAACTATATTATTATTCATTTTTTCTTTCCTCCTCATATTTCCCTTAAAAAATTACTCTATCTATTTTGTTGCCTCTACTTGAATAGCTGCATTATTATCTTTCTTTTTAGTAAATGTAATAATTCCTAAAATCACCACTGTTAATACAGCAAATATCATAGTGATCTTTCCTAATCCATTTCCTCCTGCAAGTCCCCATGGAGAAAGTATTGCATATAGGTAACATAATCCAATAATTAATAGTGCTGATACTTCTCTTGCATATTTCCAGCTTGTTAAATCTACATTTGATTTATTACTATTTGATGGAACATATGGAGTTTCTCTTTTAAATATGCTTCCTAAGATAAACATTACTACTATATCAAATACAAATAAGCTTCCCATTACATGAACAAAGTTTATTTTTACTTTGAATATCCATACTAATGAATAGTAAAGAATAACATGTAGTAATACTGTTGCTCTAGCTGCTTTTCCCGAAATAGTTCTATTTAAGAATCCTACTGCTACAAGTGCAACTATTGGGATATTGAAGAATCCTGCAAATCTTTTTAATAGTAAGAATAATCCTCCAGTTCCATATTGTAGTAATGGAGCTATAATCATAGAGATAATTGCAATAATTGTTCCAGCTATTTTAGCTACTTTTATTAGATCTTCATCAGAGATATCTTTCTTTAACATAGGTCTATAAATATCATAGCAGAATAGTGTTGCAGCACTGTTTATAAATGAGTTAAATGTACTTAAAATAGCTCCAAATAAACAAGCTGTAAAGAATCCTAATAATGGTTTAGGTAACACTTTTGATACTAATGTTGGATAAGCTAAGTCAATATTTTTTAGTGAATCTCCAAAAATATGGAATGAAACTAATCCAGGAATATTTAACATTACTGGTAAGAATAATAGGAATATTGCTGCATATAAAATTCCTTTTTGTCCTTCAGCTAAGCTTTTTGCTGCTAATGATCTTTGAATAATTGCTTGGTTTGTTGTCCAATAGAAGAAGTTAACTATTAAGATTCCTGTAAATATTGTTGTCCAAGGTACAGGATCTGCTGCTGCTCCCCAAGCTGTTAATTTTTCAATATGAGTTGTAGTTACTATTTCAACTCCTTTAGCCATGCTTCCATCACCTAAGTATTTTAAAGCAAAGAAAGGAATCATAGCTCCTCCAATGATTAGAGCAAAACCATTTAATGTATCTGAAACTGCAACTGCTTTTAATCCTCCAAATACTGCATATATTCCTCCAATGATTCCTATTAGCCATACAACTCCCCATAGTGCTGTATTGAAGCTAACACCAAACATTGCTTCTACGTCAAATATTTGAGTAAATGCAATAGCTCCTGAATATAGAGCTCCTGGAATCATTACAAATGTATAAGCTACTAAGAATAGTAGTGACATTATTTGTCTTGTTTGTCTATCATATCTTTCTTCGAAAAATTCTGGTATTGTTGTAAATCCACCTTTTAAATATTTTGGAAGTAGATATAGAGCAAGTACACATAGAGGTACTACTGATTGAACTGTCCAAGCTATAATTGAAAAGTTACTTGCATATGAAGAAGCATTAACCCCTACAAGTTGCTCTGTTGAAAGACTTGTTAATACCATTGAAAATCCAATTACTGTTGCTGTAAGTCCTCTTCCTGCTAGGAAGTACCCTTTTGCACTTCCATCTTCCCCTTTAGTTTTTAACCATGAAACAAATGCTATTAATGCTGTTATTAAAACAAATGTAATAAATGTCATTTTTTCCTCCTAATTTTAATAGTGATTATTCCCCGAAAAGGTTGTCATATAAATGAATTTATCCCCTCTTACAGTAGATTTAGTATATTCTAATACCTTATCTCCCTGAAATGTAGTCCTTTCTACTTTCATCCCTAAATCTCCCTCTGCTAATTCAAGATATTTAGCTTCAGTAGTATTTAATTTACATGGATAGAACATCTCTTTTCCATGAGTTATCTTAATCCCAAACTCCTCATTAAGCACATCGTATAGTTTTTTTGTTTTTAAATTAATATTCTCTATACCCTTTACTAATGAATAATTTAAATATATAGTTTCATAAATAAGTGCTTCATCGTTTCCGTATCTCACCCATACAAGTTTAACTATAAACTCATTTTCTGAAAGGTTCATCTTCTCTCTTACTAATTCATTTGGTTTCTTAACTTTTACTGATAAAATCTTTGAAGCTGGTATCTTCCCTAAATTTTTTACATCATCATAAAACTTACTAAATCCTGACCTGTCTTGATATATTTTAGGTGAAGATATATAACTTCCTTTCCCTCTTATTTTATAAATATAACCCTCTTTTTCTAAAATTTTAAGTGCTTGTCTAACTGTTGTTCTACTTAAATCATATTTTGAACAAAATTCTGACTCTGCTGGAATTTTATCATCCTTTTTTAAAATTCCATCTTTAATACATTTTTTTAAACTGTAAACTAATTGTTGATATAAAGGTACTTCGCTTTCCTTATTAATTACAAACATTTTTTCTCCCATGGATTTTTTAATGATATCATTGTTAACCTAAGTATAATATCAAGACTATCCCTTGTCAACCCTTGTTTTTCCTAGGTTTTAACTTGTATCATACATGTCATCCCTTATTTTACAGGGTTTACATCAACTTGTATCTAAAAAATTTTTTTGATTTTTTTATATTTTTATCAATACATTACGTATAAATTTAGTTCAAAAAAGTTTTTTTTATATCAGATAATAAAAAAATATACCCTTAATCCTGTTTTACTAAGATTTTAGGTATATTTTTAGTTCAATTTTATTTATTTAACCTTTGTATCTACTCAGCTGATCAAATTCTATAAAAAATAGCGCGATTGCTCATCGCGCTTTTCTTTTGTATAATATACTTATGA
>OFOU01001653.1_pt1 | contig 12821 bp, 14 predicted proteins | sample 1542061 | NCBI WGS metagenome assembly OFOU01 (sample SAMN04209239, study PRJEB22552) | human gut metagenome | biome: gut; material: feces | host: Homo sapiens | place: USA: Oklahoma
TTTATATATATAATTTTATATGATAAATAGATATTCTTCAATATCTTCAAAAGAAATATATTTTTTTCTTGCAAAACTTTGTTGTTTATGATATTATAAATATGTTTTTAGTCTTTAAATAGTTATTTATTTTTTAAGGAGGTGCACGGTAATGTCAAGAGTATGTAGCGTATGTGGTAAAGGTAAACATTCAGGAAACACAGTATCACACTCAAATAAACACAACAAAAGAACTTGGTCTGCAAACTTAAGAACTGTTAGAGTTGTAGAGAACGGAACTCCAAAAAGAGTTAAAGTTTGTACAAGATGCCTACGTTCTGGAAAAGTTGAAAGAGCTTAATTAAAATTTTGTTCGTGAGATCAAAGGTCTACCAAAAAGGGTAGACCTTTTTTTATTGCTTAATATATAGAAACGGTAGGCTAAATATCCCCTCTCTGCTCCAGGCTTCGACGTGTGTGTTAGTAAATTATTTTGTTGCATTTAAAACCCACGTCTCCAGATTGTCGCTGGCTCTGACATATTTCTTCACTCTTTCACATTATTAACTCCCTAAAAATGCGGAAATAAGTATTTATATTCTTCTCATCTTTTATAAATAATACGAAACAATGAATTAATATATATCTAAGTAACTTACTTACAAATTTACAACATTTCTCTCATTTTCCTCGCTTAGAAAGCTGTTAGCAATAATTTTACAACAAGGTATTTTTATTGCTCAGTCTTCTATAAAATCACTTACTTATAAAGAGTGGTATAAATCAAAATTTACAAGTCTATTGATATTATGTAGCATATGAGTTATATAGACAAAACTTTTTCGACAATCTGGAGACGCGTATTTTAGAAGCACCAAACCTATTTTTCGCTCACGCGTCGAAGCTGGAGAAAAGTTTGTCTATATCTCATATGCTTCGCATAGTAACAAAGGATTAGAAAATTTTGATTTAACCACTCTAATTAAGAAAGAGATTTATAGTAGATTAGGCAAAAAAATAGCTGTTGCAAATTATTGCAACAGCTCCAAATTTTTATTCATTGATTGTTACTGAGTCTTCTCCATCAATTTCTGATAGTTTTACAGATATAAATTCATTTTTTGATGTCGGTACGTTTTTTCCTACGTAATCAGCTCTTATTGGTAGTTCTCTGTGTCCTCTGTCAACAAGTACAGCAAGCTGTATTGCTTTAGGTCTACCATTGTCTATTATATAGTCTAACGCTGCTCTTACAGTTCTTCCTGTATAAAGAACATCATCTATAAGTACAACAGTTTTTTTGTCTATGTCAAAAGAAGTATTGTCGTCGCTTAAGTTACCTTCTACTCTTCTTTCACTTATATCATCTCTGTATCTACTTATATCTATATCGCCAACTGGTAGCAATTTACCTTCTATTTCTTCTATTTTTAGCTGCACTCTCTTAGCTAGAGGAATTCCTCTAGTCTTTACTCCAACAAGAACAAGGTCTTCTATCCCCTTATTTTTTTCTATTATTTCATGACTTATTCTAGTTATAGCCCTCGCCATAGCTTTTTCATCCATTAACTGAGCCTTTTCTATCATATCAAACTCTCCATTCCGAAAATATTTAATCAAATAATTTCACTTAAATATTAATACCTTATATTTGTATTATTTTCTTAATTTCTCCAACAGCTTCTGGAAATAATCCGGTAGCTCTGAATCAAACTCTATGTATTCCTTTGTCGTAGGATGTATAAATCCTAATTTTTTAGCATGAAGTGCCTGACCATTTAATTTTATCTTTGAATTTTTAGGTCCGTACACTGGATCCCCTACAAGTGGATGATTAATAGACATAGCATGTACTCTTATCTGATGAGTTCTTCCTGTTTCAAGTCTAGCTCTGACGTGCGTATATCCATTAAATCTTTCAATCACTTCAAAATGAGTCACAGCTCTTTTCCCATTTGGAACGATAGCCATCTTTAATCTATCCTTAGGGTTTCTTCCTATTGGCCTATCAACTGTAACATTATCTTCTTTAAATACACCGTGGCAGATAAATTCATACTCTCTTGTTATAGAGTGATCCTTTAGCTGCTCAGCAAGACAATTATGTGCATTGTTGTTTTTTGCAATCATAAGTATCCCAGAAGTGTCCTTATCAATTCTATGTACTATCCCAGGTCTTATAACACCATTTATAGAAGAAAGATTTCCTTTACAATGATATAAAATAGCATTAACCAAAGTCCCCTCGTAGTTTCCAGGCGCAGGATGAACTACCATCCCCTGAGGTTTATTTACTATTATAATATCATCATCCTCATATACAATTTCTATTGGTATATCCTGTGGTACAACCTCCAACACCTTAGGTTTTGGAATTTCTATCACAATCTTATCTTCCTCTTTTACAAGATACTTAGATTTTTCAATTTTTCCGTTTACAGTTACCTTTTTATCTTTTATTATCTTCTGAATATAGCTCCTAGACATATCGACGAATTGGTCCGCAAGATAAACATCTAGTCTATCCCCTTCCTCGTCTTCTTCGACTAAAAATTCTCTAATCTCCTCGCAGCTAACATCAGATAATTTTTCTTCATTTATATTATCTAACATCTTACCTCCTATTAAACACAGTTTATAATTTACTCCTTCAAATCCGAATACTTCCATATATAGAAGCACAACAATATTGTTCCACATACAACAAGAATATCGGCAAAATTAAAAACATACTGCCAAATTATTCTAAAATCAAAATAATCCACAACAAATCCCAGTCTAAGTCTGTCTATTAAATTACCTATTGCCCCAGAAACAATCATTATAATAGACGCTTTCCCAATTATGTTTATTTTTTCCTTATTCTTATGTAGCCAATAAAGTCCGATTACTGTAGCAAGTCCAGCTATTATCACAAATATAATCTGGTTATTCTGAAGCATTCCAAATGCTGCTCCTCTATTTTCTACATAAGTTAGATGAAACACACCATCTATAACAGGTATACTTCCTTTTTCTTTAAGTACATTTAAAACACCGTACTTTATCGCCTGGTCAATACCTATCAAAATGGCAATTATTACCTCATATATCAAAAAACCACCCCTATTTTTATTTATTATACTTTCATACATAGTTATACATATTCTATTATATCACAATAGCATATTACTTTATTATTTGTTTTTTACATTTGACATTGATTTTTTTATAACATTTTCTTGATAATTTCTTGACACTTTTATAATTAAATTGTATAATTTATTTATAGATTGAAAATAACAGATTAACCTAAATATAATATAAATTGTTAATCTTTGATTCTACTTTCCCCAAAAGTAGTAGTAACCTTACCCTTTTGATGAGCTTCGATGGCTCATTTTTTTTACGCAAATTTATTTTTACAAAAAACTATGTACAAAAATAAGGACTTGATTCGGTTAAAAATTTTAATCGAAAACAAGTCCTCTTTTTACTATTAAAATATTAAATTCGTCAAATTATTAATATTTTCTTTCTAAGAAACCAACTTTTTTGTATACTTTTCTAAGAGTTTTTCTAGCTTTTGCTTCTGCTTTTTTAGCTCCTTCACAGTATATTTTTTCAAGATATTCTTTATCTTCTAAAAGTGCTAGATATTTCTGTCTCATAGGCTCTAATACGCTTATTATAACTTCAGCAGTATCTGCCTTGAAATCTCCGTATCCTTTACCTTCGTACATTTTTACTATCTCATCTATTGATTTTCCTGATAATGCTGAGTATATATCAAGAAGATTTTTTATACCTGGCTGTTCTGGTGAATATCTTACCACACCTTCAGAGTCAGTCACGCATTTTTTAATTTTTCTTCTTATTGTATCTGGATCATCTTCAAGAAGTATAAATCCATTTACATTTTCATCAGATTTACTCATTTTTTTAGTAGGATCCTGTAAGCTCATTACTCTTGCTGCTTCTTTTGGATAATATCCTTCTGGTATTTTGAATGTATCTGAATATCTATTGTTAAATCTATTTGCTAAATCTCTAGCTAATTCAAGGTGCTGTTTCTGGTCATCACCAACAGGTACTAAATCTGTCTGGTAAAGAAGTATATCAGCTGCCATTAAAACAGGATATGTAAATAGACCTGCATTTAAGTTAGCTTCAGATTTCCGCGCTTTATCCTTGAACTGAGTCATTCTGTTTAACTCACCCATGTATGTCATTGTATTTAATACCCACATTAATTCAAGATGTTCTTTAACATGTGACTGTATAAATATAATATTTTTTTCTGGATCTAGTCCACAAGCTATATACTGAGCTAATAATTTTTTAGCATTTTCTCTAAGAACTTTTGGCTCCTGAGGAACTGTTATAGCGTGTAAATCTACAACACTAAATAAACATTCGTATTCGTCCTGAAGTTTTGTCCAGTTTTTTATTGCACCTAGGTAGTTACCTAATGTCATTTTTCCTGATGGCTGAGCACCACTAAATATCACCTTTTTTTCGCTCATCTTAATCCCTCTTTCTATTTTAGACTTATATTTTTATCAATATTATTGAAAATCTCTTTATTATTTTGAAATATTAAAACTATATCATTTCAAGCATATCCATAACTATATTAGCTGAAGTAACTGCTGCTTTTTTAGAGAATTCTTCAAAAGTAACATCTGCACTTCCGTCAGCTTTATCAGACATAGCTCTTATTATAACGTATGGAGTTTTGTTTAAGTAGCAAACATGAGCCATTGCAGCTCCTTCCATTTCACAGCAGAATCCACCGAAGTCGTTTACTAATTCGTTTTTAGTTTCCATATCTGCAACGAATAAATCTCCAGTAGCTATTCTACCTTTCATAACATTATGCCCTTTATTTTCTTTAACAGCTGCTTCAAATGCTGCATTTATTAATCTTTCGTCAGCTTTAAATTCTGAGCAATCCATTCTTGGTATAGTACCTTTTGGATCACCAAATGCTGATGCATCCATATCGTATTCTATTGCATCTGTTGAAATTACTATATCATTTACGTCTAATTCGTCATTTAATGCACCTGCAACACCTATATTAACAAGAGCTTCTGCACCGAATTCGCTTATTAATATCTGAGTACACATAGCAGAATTTACTTTCCCAACTCCACATTTAACAACTATTACGTCTTTTCCTCTTAATTTTCCAACGTAGAACTCAAGTCCTGCTTTATCTACTTTTTCTTCTAATTCTATTTTTTCAAGAAGTAATGCTACTTCTTCTTCCATTGCACCTATTATTCCTATCTTGTTCATAATATCCTCCTAAAATAAATTTTTCCAATAAAAAACGCCCTCGTGTTAAAAAACACTAGGACGATATTACCGCGGTACCACCTAAATTATACACTTATCGTGTATCTCTCTTCTGCGTAACGTGCAGTGACGGTTCGGCTACTATAATTCACCTATCTCCTCGTGGACCCATTCACCGAATCTATTTATGCTACAATCTCAGCTACTTGCAACTCTCTGTATCAAACTCAACTCGACTACTCTCTCCAGTCTTAGAATTTACAATTTAAAATTTTCTATATTTTTATCATACAAGCAATCTTTTTTTATGTCAAGAAAATAAATTTAAATTTTATCTAAATTTCCAAAGGAATTTTCTTTTTTCCATAGAATATATAAATAAACCAAAATTTATATAAATTGGTTAAAAATCAAAATAAATTTTACCTACAAAAGGGGGACAAGATTATGATAATAACTACAACACCATCAGTAGAAGGATACAGAATAGTTGAGTATAAAGGAATAACTTACGGAGAAGTTGTTTCAGGGGTTAACTTCTTCAAAGACTTTGCAGCTGGATTATCTAATATATTCGGTGGAAGATCAAATTCTTATGAAGACGAATTAAAAAATGCCAGAGAAAAAGCTCTTGAAGAATTAGAAGGTAGAGCAGCTGCAAAAGGTGCAAACGCAGTTGTTGGAGTTGACACAGACTATGAAGTACTAGGTGCTGACAATGGAATGCTAATGGTAACAGTATCTGGGACAGCAGTAGTAATAGAAAGAATATAATGAAAGGACTGTTGCAATATTTTGCAGCAGTCCTTTTGTGTGGTGTCAAGAGTTAATCGACTCGACAATCTACAGACGTGAGTTTTAATTACAACAAAACATTTTACCCACACGCACGTCGAAGCCTGGAGAGGAGATTATTCTTGATGCTACGCATAAGAAAGGACTGTTACAAAATATGCAACAGCCCACATTATATATACTCAAATTAAATTATTCCTTTCATTGCTAGTACTAGCATTACACATGTTACTATTACTAATACCGCTACAGCCATTACACCTGGATGTACTATCATTTTTGGTGCATCTTTAGATTCTGATTTTAGAACAGTTCTTCTAAGTGCAGAAACTATTGGTTTATATATTAATAAAATTATCGCTGAGTCTATTCCACCTTTTATTAGGTTAAATGGCATTATCGCTGGAACTAAAAGTTTTACAACTTCTGCTCTTGGAATTCCCATATATATTGGTGTTACTAAGTAGTTCCATAACATCATAACAACTGTAAGAAGTACTGTACCACTTACTAAACCTATTATAGAACCTCTTAAAGTTCTATCTTTTTTGTATATAAAAGCTGCAGTACAAGAAAACGCACATATTGAAATTATATTCATTACAAGCCCTATTATACCGTCTTCACTTATAGTTAAAAATTCTATAAACGCTGTTACTACTGCCACCATTAATGACATGAACGGTCCCCAAATAAATCCACCTATTGTTATAATTACGTTCTTTGGATCATATTCTAAGAATAATACCATTGGTATTCTTATAAATAATACCGCTGCAAATGCCAGTGCACTTAGCATTGCCACCCTTGTCATTGTTTTTGTCTTGCTTTCCATCATCTTTCATCACTCCTAAAATTTAAAATAAAAAACACCTGATAGACTAAGTGTCTTTCAGGTGTTGTAACTCTCTATTTAAGAAATATATCTTGATTATTAGTATGTAAAATACATCCTAAATAAATAGGATTTAAAAATTCACATCATAAAAAATCTAGCTCAATTAAATAGATTATTATTAACACATCTTCTCTCATCCAGACTATACTGTCGGTTTTGGAATTTCACCAAATCCTGAATTGAACTTCTGCCAATTCCTGCGTTTAAAAAACGCTCGCGGACTATACCGCCGGTCGGGAATCTCACCCTGCCCTGAAGACATCTTAACTAATTCAGTTGTCTATTATTAAATTATCACAAATAAAAAATAAAAGCAATACCATATTGACATTATATTCTAACAATAATATAATCAAACTATAGAGAATATACCCCCACTAGGTATATAAGATATCAAAATTTCTGGAGGAAATATTATGAAAAAGATAATAAAAATAGATGGCATGGGATGCCAGCATTGTGTAAATAGAATAACTGAAGCACTTTCTGCTATAGATGGTGTTGATGTGTTAGAAGTTAGCTTAGAAGACAAAACTGCAACTGTTGATGTTGAAGAATCAGTTGCTGATGAAGTTTTAATGGATGCTATAGACGAAGAAGGTTTTGAACCTATAGAATGTTTCTTAGCATAATATAATTTTGCTCACCAATTTAATAATCATAAAAAAAGAGCTTTTATCTCCCCATACAAGATAAAGCTCTTTTTTACTGCTCATAATTCATGATTTACTGTACATAATTCAAACTAAAAATATCTCTATTCAAACCAAGCAATTGCTCTAACTGGAGCACCATCACTATTTTCTATTTTTAAAGGACAACAACTAAATTTAAAAATCTCCTCTCCACAGAGCTCAAGATTTTTTAGATTCTCAATATTTACAATATCCTTATCTTTAAACAACTTCTTATGTCTAGAAAGATTTTCATCTAAAACAGGATCTATCCCTATAGTATCAAATCCAATTCCTTTATAATTTCCATTAACCACATAATCTAAAACATTGTCATTTACACAAGGATAATCGCCAAAATATTTATCAGTTCCCCAATATTTATCCCAGCCAGTATTAAATAATAAGAAATCAACTTCCTCAGCTTTTTTACCATATTTTAAAATACAATCTAGTGTAATATCCTCACCTTCATTTAAATCTCTACAATCTATTACAAGTCCTTTTCCCACAAATTGACTTGCAGGAAACTCATCTAAAGTAGTTCTGTCTGGATATATATGTGCAGGTGGATCCATGTGAGTCCCTACATGAGAATATATACTAATAGAAGTTTCCCTAAAACCATCTTTTTCATAATTACTTGTGTTAATTAACTTTGGCATTTCTGTACCTGGAAAAACTGTCATCTCTTCTTTTATTGTATAAGTTAAATCTATTACTTTCATAATATTCACCTCTTAGTACTCTATCTTGCTTATTATTTTAATTATATCATATACAAAATTTTTAATTATATAATAAAAAGTAGGATGAACAAATTATCTCTCAAAACTCATCACTTATTCGATAATCGTCATCCTACTTTTCTAAAAAACTATACTTCCTTACTTTCCTGCTTCTTATCTTCTTTCTTTAAATTTCTCTCATTCTTAAAAGTAAGCACTACCTTAAATAAATCTCCATCTGAGCTTACCTTCATCTTACCGTCCTGAAGCTCTGTGAAGCTCTTAGCTATTGCAAGCCCAAGTCCACTTCCCTCAGTATTTCTCGATTTATCCCCTCTAACAAATCTTTCTGTTAGATTTTCAACATCGCAGTTTAATTCCTCTGCTGAAATATTCTTAAACTCTATCTCTGTATTTTCTGCATCTCTCTTAACATTTATGTATACTCTAGTGTATGGCATTGAGTATTTTGATATATTAGATATTAGATTTGAGAATATGCGGAAAGTTCTCATACTATCTAATTCTAGTATCACCTTTTCTTCTGGGAAATTCCCCTTAACCTCTAAATGAGCTGCATTCAATTTATCCTCAAGCTCTACTAAAGTTTGTTTTATTAAAGACACAACGTCAACCTTCATAGGATTCATTGTAACATTTCCACTTGTCGCCTTACTTACTTCAAATAAGTCTTCAATAAGAAATTTTAATCTATTTGATTTTTTATCTATAGTATCAAGATATTTCTGTCTTTCTTCTTCTGTTATTCCCTCTTTTTTAAGAAGGTCTACATAAGTGATTATTGAAGTAAGTGGAGTTTTTAAATCGTGTGAAACATTAGTTATAAGCTCTGTTTTCATCTTCTGGCTCTTAACTTCTTCACTAACCGCTGCACTAAATCCTTTTTCGATATTTTCTAGGTTTTCTTTTATAGGATTAAATACTCCTAAATCTTCTTCTGGTACTGATCCAAAATCGCCATTTGCTATATCTTCAGTTATTGTTTCTAATTTGTTGTAGTCTTTTAATACTTTGCCAAATTTTTTCTTAATTAATCCGTAAAGTATCACTGAATATATTGCTCCTGTGATTATACCAAATCCCCAAATTGAAGAACAAATTGTTATCGCTAGGAAGTTTACTCCTAATGCTGCTAATATGAATTTTTCATATCCATCTTTTAAATCTAGATTATTCATCCAGCTAAAGAACTTTTTAACCTTTGAAATCATCCATTTTACTACTCTTACTGCTATACAAGAGTTGAATATTACTCTTCTATCTCCTTTGGCAATCATATCTCTTAGATATATACCGCCCATTAAGAATAGTGCAAATAATATCATCCAGTATCCAATATTTCCTATTACTACTACCCATGAAGCTGTAGTTGCTGATATAGGAACCATTTGCATAAGTATATTTGCCAATGAATCTGATGTACTAACATCTATAACCTGTATTGGATTTATCACAGTTGCAAACGCCGAAGATATTAAAAATACAAGTATCACTATCACTTCTATCGGAACTTTTATCACACTGCTCATTGCAAATACATCATTTCTTATGCTATTAGGTAAAACAAATCCTAATAAAGCATATACGCACATTATTATAATAGCTACCATTGCTATCTGATTTAATGTATGCATCTTATCCCCTGAAAGAAGATAATAAATTCCATTGTAATTATATCTGCTTGAATTATATGGATTAGATAATATAGTGAATGCATCTCTTTTTGTTAGCCCTATTGTAAAAATCGCATCTTTTATAGGAGGTAATTTATAACTTAAAGGACCTCCACCGCTATTATTGTGTAAATTTTGACTTCTTACCTTCCAGTCTGAAGTTGTTCCTAACATAGCACTTTCGCATTTATTTATATCTATTCCGTGTAAAGTTTTGAAGCTGTAGTTTCCGTCTTTATCAAAATCTAAAACCATGTAGAATAAATATTTATCCAATATTTCTTCTGTTTTAGCACTACCTTCTTCATTTAACTGACCTAATGCCATTTTTCTGATAAGATCTAATTCATTTTTTTCATTTCCAATGTCCTTTTTGTTTGTTTTGTCATAAACATTATACTTGATAGGTTTATTGGCTGCATTTAAAGCTATTTCCGAATACTCCATATCATTTCCAAACGCTTCATTAAAGTCCTCTATTATATCTTCTTTTTTTAGTATTACATCTCCATCGTCATTCATTTCATCTGTTAATTCTTCTGGTGTACCTAAGTCTATGTCTATGTTTCCAAAGGCACTTTTAATATTTTCTTCTGTTAAAAATAAATCTGAAGGTTTATCTACATTCCCCTCACTACTCTTCAATTTCCAGTACATTGGATATATCTGATCTAAAAAATAACCAGCTGCATTTTCAGTATTTAAAATCTGGTCTTCTATTTTTAAATTATCCGTCATTTTTCTGTATGTGCTCATAACACCAAACGCACTTGCAAACAAAATAACTAATACGACTAAATTGGCTACTATTTTCTTTGATTTATCGTCCTTAAATTTTTTCAATTTTGTATCCAACTCCCCACACCACCTTTAAGTATCTTGGATTTTTCGGATCCAATTCTATTTTTTCTCTTATATTTCTTACATGTACCATTACAGTATCTGTGTTTATTGCAGCCTCATTCCAAACTCTTTCGTAAATTTCTTCTGCTGGAAATACTCTGCCAGGATTTTTTATAAGTAATCCTAAAATCTTAAATTCTATTGGAGTCAGTCTTACTGGATTTCCGTCAACAGAAACCTCTTTTGTATCGTCATTTAACTCAAGCCCTCCTATTGTGTATATATTTTCATTCACAGCTTCATCTTCTATTGAACTTGCCTTTTGAATGTTCATATATTTTGTGTATCTTCTTAGCTGAGAATTTACTCTAGCTAAAAGTTCAAGCGGTTTGAAAGGTTTTGTAACGTAATCGTCTGCTCCTATGTTTAGTCCCATTATCTTATCTACTTCTTCAGATTTTGCTGAAAGCATTATTATCGGGAAATTGTGATTTTCTCTAGCTTTCATAGTGAATGTTATTCCGTCCATTACAGGCATCATTATATCCACGATTGCTAAATGTATTTCTTCATTTTCTAAGACTTTAAGACCTTCCATTCCGTTGAAAGCCTTAAAAACATTGTATCCCTGATTTAATAAGTATATTTCAACAGCCTCTGCTATTTCTTTTTCATCTTCAACTACTAATATGTTATATGCGTTCATAATATTGCTCCTTTGTCGTATAATTTCTACTCTTTAATTATACAACAGTATGCAGTTATTAGATGAAATTTTATTATTACTATAATTTTTATTAATATAAATAGATAATGGCTTTTTTAATTTTTTCTTTTCAGTCCTTTCCATCTCTCAAACTTCCTTTCTCTCTTTTGTTAATTATATTGTATTGAATAATTTTAAAGATAGACTTTGTATAATTTTAAAGAATTTCTTAAGAGTTTCTATATATTGAATTTAGTTTTGTCGGTGATATAATTAAAAGTATAACTACAGAAAAAAAGGGGGCGTTTTTATGTTTTGCGATTACCATACTCATACAGTATTTAGCGACGATTCAAATTATCCAATGGAGGAATGTGTAAAAGATGCAATTTCTCTCGGAATTAAAAAAATTTGTTTTACAGATCATGTAGATTACGGTGTTAAATACGATTTAAAAGATTTAAAACCAGAAGAAGTTGAAGGTAAGGTTTTAAATGTCGATTTTGAAAAATATTTTCCAGAGATAGAAAGAGTTAAAGAGCTTTATAAAGGCAATATATCTATAAAAACTGGGCTTGAATTTGGTGTTCAAAAGCAAACAATTCCACAATACGAGGAGTTATTTAAAAAATATCCTTTTGATTTTATCATAATGTCTGTTCACGAAATAGACAATAAAGAACTTTGGAATCATAGTTTCCAGGACGGAAAAACTGAGGCGGAATATTATAGCCTATACTTCGAAAATATATACTATCTTGTTCAGAATTTCCATAACTACTCTGTTTTAGGTCATTTAGATTTATTAAAAAGATATGACGAAAAAGATGGATACAACCCTTTTGTAGAGAATAAAGAGATTATAACTAAGATTTTAAAATACATTATAGCTGATGGAAAAGGCATAGAATTGAATACTTCTACTAAAAAATATCACTTAGATGACTTAATGCCTTCAAGAGATATTCTTAGATTGTATTTAGAATTAGGTGGTGAAATCCTGACTATCGGCAGCGACTCTCACTCTAAAAAGGATCTTTGTAATTCTCATATAGAAGAATTAAAGCAGGAACTTAGAAAAATAGGTTTTACAAAATTCTGCACATTCGAAAAAATGAAACCTATATTCCACGAATTATAGACTTTTCTAGTCTAACTTCAAATGCAAAAATAGCTGACTTCTCTGATATTACAAACATCAGATATATTTAACTAAAATAA
>OFOU01001658.1_pt1 | contig 12798 bp, 9 predicted proteins | sample 1542061 | NCBI WGS metagenome assembly OFOU01 (sample SAMN04209239, study PRJEB22552) | human gut metagenome | biome: gut; material: feces | host: Homo sapiens | place: USA: Oklahoma
AGAGTTTCGTCTATTCCCGACCTACCAACGGGCATATATACGATCATTTGGAAAGATGCTGGATGTAATCCATGCTGGCGGCGGCAAAACGAAGTGGAAGACAGCGGAGGATGTTTTTTCGTGGTGGATGGAGGAAGAGACTATAGAGGGGCAGATAAGTTTGTTTGATCGAATTGAATGGTTGGGAGAAAAGGATATTTTGTAGAATCTAAGCGATATCAAGGGGGATCTAAGCATTGGGGTAGAGATTGGCGGAAAGGAATTCTCTACTTCAATGTTTACATAGATTAGAAAACCTAGTCAGAATTCTTGGATATAGGTTACTCCGGAAACATAAAAGAACAAATGTTCTCTAAATCTATTGCGATATACACAATACTAAGGTATAATAGAAATATGATGTAAATGTATAGATTTATAGAATAATAGATGGTAAAATGAAAATTACAATAGAGAGAGATGGGTGAGAGAAATGCCTATAGCGATGGATATATGCCCTCGACAAAAGACATGGGAAGAGTATAAATATGAAATCGAAGCGCTGAAAAAGTCAAATAACTGCAATTCGGAGAAAGAAGAAATTGCATTTGCCCGCTCATTTAGCTTTTCTGTCATGAAATTTCTGTGGCGAAATGTAAATTATAAAAAAAGGTGGGAGTGTAGGCAAATAAAGATTGTTTCTAAAAGGTTGGATATTTATGCAATAAGACTGGCGAAAGATATTGCAGATTACTTTATTACATTAAATATAATGGAATATGCGTATTTAATGGGCGCTATGTATACAATGCTTTTACCTGACAGCTATCGTTCAGATAATGGAGTTTACTATACACCACCGTCTATATCAGAACGTCTTCTTGATTTATTAGCAGCAGAGGGGGCAGATTGGGCAGAAGATAAAGTCTTAGATCCGGCTTGCGGAGGAGGAGCATTCTTAGTTACAGTTGCCAATCGTATGTTAGGGGATTATAGGATAAAGGAATTATCTGCAATCGAAAAAATCGAACATATAGAAAAGCATCTATCAGGTATAGAAATAGATATATTTGCAGCATGGATTACTCAGACTTTGGTTGACATACTGTTGTATTCGGAAACGATAGTGGCGGGAAGAAGGCTAAAGTCCATCGTTAAAGTTCAGGATACAATTCAATGTATTGAAACAGAGACAAGGCGTTTTGATGTAATAGTTGGAAACCCGCCATATGGTAAAATAAAGCTGGATGAGGAAACTAGAAAACTATATTCAAGATCATTATACGGACATGCAAATTTATATGGGCTATTTATTGATGCATCATTAAGGATATTGCAGTCAGGAGGTTTGGTCGGATTTGTAACGCCAACTTCGTTTTTAGGAGGGAAATATTTTTCAAATCTGAGAAAGTTATTAGTTGAGGAGAATCCTCCTTTAGCAATTGATTTTATTTCAATGCGGTCCGGTGTATTTGATCAGGTCCTTCAAGAAACGTGCCTGGTTGTTTTTGGACCTAATAGAACGCGGTGTGTAACTGCGAATAAAATTAATGTGGAAAACAATGTATATAGTGTTGAGCGAATTGGAAGTTTTCAAATTGAGGAAGGAATAAAACCATGGGTAATTGCCCGTGAACCGGCAGAGGCTAATATCGTTAAAAAAGTTAGAGGAACGAATACCACATTACAAGACTATGGATATAAAGTTTCAACAGGGCAACTGGTATGGAATCGGTTAAAAACACAGATTTATGAAGAACCAGAGTGTGGGGTAAGACCTATTATTTGGGCAGAGGCAATTTCGGTAGATGGACAGTTTAAGTTTAATTATCAATATAGACGTAAAATGAAATATATAAAAATCTCAGAAAGGCAAGAATTCTTAGTATGTAGACAAGCAGCAGTACTGGTTCAGAGGACTACTGCAAAGGAACAGAACCGAAGATTGCAGACGTGTATATTGCCACAGGAATTTATTGATAAATGGGACGGAGTTGTGGTTGAAAATCATGTAAATATTGTACATTCGATATCGGACGTCCCCAAAGTATCCCAAAAGGCATTAACGCTGATTTTAAATTCACAGACAGTAGATCGAATATTCAGATGTCTGTCTGGAAGTGTAGCAGTATCGGCTACAGAACTGCAGGCAATACCTCTACCACCAGTTGATAATTTGAAGGAATTGGAAGAAATAGCGGCAGCTGTACATAAGGCGAATACTGATAAAGAAATGCAGGAGAAGATAGAGAATATCATTTTAAAAGCATACGGGCTGGAGGATTAAAAGACATGGTTTCTGAGTGGTTATCTGGAGAATTGCCGGAGATTGAAGAGATACAGGAAAGATTAAAAGCTATTTTTCCAAGAGAAATAGACGTAAATGGTTATATAATCCGTGAAATGGGTGCAAAAACAGTATTCACAATGCTATATAGTTTTTGTGTTGATGAAGAGGAGTGGATCAGGCCAGCAACTATTACTTGTATGACGGATGAACAAGCCGTTATGCAAACGCCGGAAAAAAGAAAAGAATGGCTCGCTTTAAGCCAAAGCAAAGATGCTCCTAGAGATATACCAGGAAGGTGGTATAAACCTAATACAAGAGAACCTATAAGGGATGAGACAATAAGAGAAATGGTACGGTTGAACGCAGTTATAGAAAGAGCAGGATTAGCAACAACCTCCCCATTACCCAGGTATTCTTTGCAAGCTCAGTTTGCAGATCTTTTTAATCCTAAATTACAGGGTGAGGAATTAGATTTAGCCATTCAAAAATGGCAGGAAGACTTTTTGTCAGCAACTTCGCTGGCAAGAGTCGCGTTGTCTAAACGATTAGTTTCGGCATCATCAGATGGAGTATTAGTGAACCTTCCGAATGGTGAAACTAGAAAAATGGCTTCAGGCCCAAGTAGTGAACTTGCAAAGGCAGTTGTTGAGCAGTTTGCTAAAAAATTCATGAAAGATCCGGCAGTTATCTTAATGAGTGAGTCGGCTAAAAAGTTATTACTAAAAGATGATGATTTGTGTCAAGCAATTGGTTTTGATGTAGATGTATCTACTGTGCTCCCAGATTTGATTTTAGCGGAATTAGGAGAAAAGCAGCCGATTATAGTGTTTATCGAATGTGTTGCAAGTGATGGCCCTATTAATGATCGTAGGAAGTTGGAATTGTTAGAGTTGGCGGCGAAAGCGGGATATAAAGAAAAGGACTGTGTTTGTGTGACTGTATTTAGAGACCGCTCTAACTCCGTAAGCCGTAAGTTGGTTCCATCTATTTCTTGGGGAACCTTTATTTGGTATGCTAGTGAGCCGGATAATATTATTTACTTGCGAGAGGGAAATGAAGAAAGAGCAGTTTCTATTGGTGGATTTTTAGAACTGTAAGAAAAAAAAGATGCTGGTTGAGATCAATTACTAATAGTGAGTTATAAAGGGCGGTTTGTGTAAGTGTTAAGCATACCGCTCTTGCTGTACGAAAATTAATAATATAAGGTTATATTGTTAAATGGTTTTCAAGGGGGAGTGTAAAAATGGCTAAATATACAGATGATGATATACGCAAAGTATCAAAAATTACATGTAAGATGGCTGGAGAATATTTAGGCATATCTTCGATGGCGGTTAGTATTGGTATGAGAAACAATCTTTTACCAATAGGGTTTGCGATTCATAATGAAGAGAGGGATCGATCATATTCAGAAAGCTGGAGCTACCATATTATTGGGGAACGTTTGATAGCATATAAATACGGAAAAATTACAGAGGTTCAGGTTCAAGGTATAGAGAAGAATCTACAAACTATTATTGAACAATTTCAGGAAATGAAGAATGATCTGGTTTTTATATTAAGCGAAGACGCAAAATAGGAGACATTGATTTGTTTGAATATGCGTTTTCGCTTTTTGCCTATAGTACAAAAGAAGGGGAGGTAGATAGTGATGGAGAATACGATAAAGATTAATAGACAGAAATTGTATGATGAAATATGGGAAATATCTGCCTCCGGTGTAGCAAAGCAATATGGATTAAATTATGCTAAACTGCTACAAAGCTGTAAAGATTATGAAATCCCGATCCCACCATCGGGGTATTGGACAAAAATAGCTTGTGGAAAAGAGGTAAGTAAGGCACCCTTGCCACAATCTGATATAGATGAGATAGAAGTGCTAAAGCAAGGGGTATCACGGAAAGAAAAACGTCAACCGGAACCTACAGAGAAAATTGTTAAAGAATCAGATGAAAAATCAGAAAACAATAAAAATGATAAGGTTAAGGCTATTGAAGAAATAAAAGAATATGAATTGGAAGTATTGCCAGATGTATTGAATTTTTTAGATGATGAGGAACGGACAAAGGTTATAGAAATAGCTAAAGCATTAACAGTACAAAGCAATTCGCGTCCACATCCTAAATTGGTTGCTTATCGTAAGAAAATATCTGATTGGAAAAAACAGGAGGCAGACAGAAGAGGGAGATATCATTCTAGTCGAGATGATATACCCTTATTTGTAAATGATGTTTCGGAAAGTTCGATGGGAAGAATTTATGATTTTATGAATGCCCTTTTTCAAGCAGTCGAACAGCTTGGGGGAGTTATCTATGAAGATTTAACTGTTAAAATTCGAGAGGATAAGGTGCGGTTTAAAATAGTGGAATCCATGGATAAAGTTCCTCATCAAATGACGAAACAAGAGGCTAGAGATTTGCTAATCTATAAAGATGCGCAAAAGCAGCACCGCTGGGCGTCTGAGCCTAGAATACCAAAAACTGATAATGTATATAATGGGAAAATTCGGATTGTTTTTTCAGATGGTAAATATTTTAAAGACAGTACAAAGACGAGACTAGAGAGCCAAATAGGGGAAGTTTTGATTTATATGTATCAATTGTCGGAAGAGTTACGTTTGGAGCGTGTAAAGCGGGAAGAAGAACATAAATTATGGGTAGAGAAACAAAGGCTAGCTGAGGAACGTAAGCAGAGACTTGAAGATGAAAAAAGAAATACTAGGGTTCTTCTAAATCGGGCAAACGATTATGAGATGGCCTGCAAGATTAGAACATATATAAGTGCTGTCACACAGTCTCAGCCGCTTACAGAAGAAATGATTAAATGGATTAAATGGGCTTCGGATAAAGCTGATTGGTTTGATCCTATCGTTAGTCGTGAGGACGAATTCTTTGGGAAAAGAGAACATGATAAAGCGGATGATGATAAGAATATATTTACTAGAAATCGTTATGGGTATTAGTGAGACTGATATTTATAGTAGTAAGTATAAAAATTAATAAAATGGGGGTATGATAATGTATTTATCTTTACTGAAAATCAGCAATTTTAGATGTTTTGATGACAGTGAACATATTATCAGTTTTAATCCGGGTTTAACCATACTGGTTGGTGAAAATGATTCAGGTAAATCAGCGATAATGGATGCAATCAGAATTGTTTTAGGCACAACTGATCTGGGGTGGATTCGCATAGAGACAGATGATTTTTATAAGGAAGATATTTCTTTGGAAATAAGTATTATGTGTAAATTTTCAAATTTGTCATCTGAAGAACAGGCTTCATTCTTGGAGTGCTTGACATATGAAGATCAAGAAAAATCAAAGGTGCCTTGTCTTTATTTACATTGGAGGTGTAAATATTTGACATCATTTAAACCGCCACGTCCTATTTCATCAATATCTACGGGAAAAGACGGAAATGGCCCTGTACCGTCAGCAGAGGCACGGGAACTGCTTCGCGTTACTTATCTACGGGCGTTGAGAGATGCGTATAGTGATATGCAGTCGGGAAAACATTCACGATTATCTCAAATTGTTCATAATATTTCAGGATTAAATAATGGTGAAAACGAATTTCAAGAAGGCATGGATTTGCACAAATTATCGTTAATTGGTATCACCAATTTATCGAATAGTTTATTGGAAGCCCATTCAGCCATTAAAGCCGTAAATGAAAATTTGACAGAAATTCTAAGTAGTCAAATGTTACTTAAAAAGGATACTATTAAAACTAGATTTGAAGTGGCTGGGACTAATAGCAATGATCTACAAAAAATGATAACTCTTCTCGAAAAACTCGACTTAGCCGTAGATAAAAATGCAAGTGCTATGCAGGGGAAGGTTGGATTAGGCACAAGTAATATCATGAGTATGGCATGTGAATTGCTTTTACATAGAGAAGCCGAAGCCGCAAAAAAATCCTCTTTTTTGCTTGTTGAAGAACCGGAGGCACATGTACACGCGCAAAGACAATTGAAACTGATTCAATCACTAGAAAATGAGGCGGAAAGCAAAAATCAACAGATTATTATGACAACACATTCTCCATTATTAGCTTCGGTTGTTAAACTGGGGAATATAATATTAGTAAAAAATGGACAAGTGTTTCCGATGGCAGAAGGGCATACCAAGCTAAAAAAAGATGATTATAAATTCTTGGAGAAATATTTGGATGCAACTAAAGCAAATTTGTTTTTTGCAAGAAGTGTAATTATTGTTGAAGGTCCAGGAGAAGCATTATTACTTCCTACAATCGCAAAATTACTGGGGCGCAATTTTACAGATTTTGGAACATCATTGGTTGATGTAAGAAGTACAGGACTGCGTCGCTATGCAGGTATTTTCCAACGTGTTGATGGTGATACTCTACTGGATATTAAAGTTGCTTGTGTTACTGATAGAGACATAATGCCAGACTGTGCTCCGCATATTTGTATAAATGACGAATATACATTAGATCCAACGTCATGGCCCAAGAAGAAATATAGAAATTGGAGAGCGGAAGCTGATTTTACGCCAGAAGAAGCAGCTTCTCATATCAAAGATATCAAACAAAAAGCTGATGGACAACAGGTTTTAACATTCGTTGCTGATCATTGGACGTTAGAATATGATTTGGCTTTTGCAGGTTTGCAGTATACTAACATGAAAGGGGCATTGATAAAAGCAATTGTAAAAGTAAGTTATGTTGAAAAAAATTGGGTTGACAAGATAAAATCTATAACAGCAGATATTGATAAGTTACCTACTCTTGAAGAGAAGTCATCTTATTTTTATAATTTCTTTGCTGGAAAAATCGCATCCAAAGCGGACTTTGCTCAACAGTTTGCGTTTGAATTGGAAGAAACATTTAATGGAAAATTGGAAAAGTTGAATGAGGCATTGCCATCATATTTGGTAGAGGCCATAAAATATGTCACAGAGGAATAGAGATGGGGATTGATAGACTAAAACAAATAGAAATTACAGACGAGGATGTTACATGGGTTGAATCTATAATGGGCTTCCGTTTTGATGGTAACAGATCTGATATTATCAAAAATTTGGAATCAATAGATATTCAAGCATTTCCGGGAAGTGGAAAAACAACTATACTGATTGCTAAATTGGCGATATTGGCAAAGAAGTGGTCATATACTAATGCGGGAATATGTGTTTTGTCCCATACAAATGTTGCCCGTGAAGAAATTGAGGAGCGATTAGGTAATACGGATATAGGGAAAAAGCTTTTGATGTATCCACACTTTATTGGTACCCTTCATTCCTTTTTTGATACCTTTGTTGCTTTACCTTGGCTCCGTTCTAATGGCATTTCCATGAATTTAATAGATTCAAATATTGTTAAAGAACAGCGATGGAGCAAAGTTCCCTATAAAGCAAAATTGTATTTAGAACATTTGCATGTTAATGAACAAATTTGTAGTCATAGCGGTGAAATAGGTCAGATTAATTTACATTCAACAAACAAATATTATCAAACTATATTAGACATAATACAAGAGTCTCAACAAAATGGGAATTTTACATTTGATGAGATGTTGCTATATTCCAAACAGGCGTTGGAAGAGTGCGATTCTTTATCTATTGGCCTACAACAGCGGTTCCCAATTGTTTTTATTGATGAAGCACAAGATACCAATTCATTTCAATGGGAATTGCTTCATAAAGCGTTTCCAGAGTTGGATGGTATAACAATTCAACAAGGATTTGGCGACCGTAATCAAGCAATTTATAATTATGTTAATGAAGTTGTCGATAAGCCGGAATTTCCAAGGATAGCACCGTTAATACTTAACGAAAGCCAAAGATTTGATAATAGGATAGCTCGTTTAGCCAATACGGTAGCTGTTTCGTCTGAGCAAATGATAGGTACACAAAATGAATTTACTGAAAGAGAAAGTTGCCATACTATTTATTTGTTTTCTAAAGATAAGGCTCCACAAGTAATTGAGGAATTTGGACAGCTTGTTTTAAATACATTCTCTGACGCGGAATTATTAAAAAATAGAAAGGCTGGCTGTCACGTTGTAGGTATGGTTCATGTTAAGAAAGATGATACCTCTGAAAAACAGTTTCCCAAAGGTATATATGATTATTGGCCATGTTATGAGGCAAATAAAATGAGCAAGAATACAAACCCGAATCGACTAATAGAGTATATTAGAATGGGACGTTACGAGTTTGAAAAGAATGGAGAATTATGTGGTTTTATAGACTGGAGTGCAAGAGGTATTCGGAGACTGATTAATATAACAAAGGGTCAAAATTTTATAATAGCAAACAATAATCCCTTTTCTGCAATCGCTAAACAACTTCCGGAGGAAAAACAATTGGCAATAAGAAAAGACTTTTTTCGGTTGTTTGCTGCGGATATCTCAACTGAGGAAAATTGGGGAAATATACAGTGTATTATAGAAGATATTTTGGACCAGTTTGATTTGAAGATAAATAGTAAAGCAAAAAGCTTTGTTTTATGGACAGCAGCCACTGATTTAAAATATGATGATCAGGAGAAAACGTTAAAAGTATTACCTAACCATTACATTTACAGGGAAAAGAATAGTGAGCGGTGTGTTGATTTGGAATTTGGCAGTATTCATTCAGTAAAAGGAAGGACACATTTGGCAACTTTAGTTTTGGAAACTTTTTCAAAAGCGCACAATATGAAAAAGATATTAAAATATCTGTGTGATAAGCCACCAAAATCAATAGGGGCCAACCAAAGTCGGTTGAAATGTCAGTATGTAGCCATGACACGTGCAAAAGCACTATTATGCCTTGCTATTCCGATAGAGTTCGTAGATGATAAAGCGCAGGAATTACTGGAGGCTGTAGGCTGGACAATTAAATTAATTAGCTAACACACTGTTAATAATAAAGCTCTTGAGGTAACGTTTCTTAAGGGCATTATTATTGGCAGTGCTCATCACCAATAAAATTTTTCTCTTTCTGGAGATGCGTGAATATACCTAAGTCCTAAAATATGGTACAATCGGATAAGCAAGTCGTGAAGCAGATTTAAAAATTTAACAATATAGTTTATGAATTGTTTGGGCAGGAAGTATTATGCTTCCGCCAAGGCTAAACTATGCTTTTCGAGTATCCGAATCACAGCTTCTAAGAATTGTGAGACCTTCTGCCTTTTAGAGAAAAGAGACCCGTAATTACATTAGAAACTCTACTATTATATTTATGAGAGTTGCCACAAGAAGTATGAAACTCTTTTCACTATAAAAAAGGGAAATATATGTACTGCTTGGCTGACTGGGTTATGGTGATTTGGGGCATATATCCAAATGATGCGATAGAAGCAACTGGTTCTAAGGACGATTTGGGAACGAATAAAAAATAAAGCAAAATATTTGAGCTCTTAGAATTGATTGATGGGAAGAGCGTTTGATTTTATAAATAAATTAGAATGATATGCAGAGGATAAGGGAGTATGAAAGCAATAAATATATATACATATTCAAGAATACAAGAAGATATGGCTACTGAATTCGAAAATATTCTGTCACAAAGGACAAAAAAACTAAATGTAAAATCACAAGAATTTGAGGCAATAAAAACCCTTGTTAATTTGTTACTAGATATAGGTGCTGAAGTAAGAGATTTTGAAAATTTTTTTGCTTCATTTATAATAGAGCAGATTGGAAAAGAATTTGATTTGATAAAACTTGATAAGGATAATCTTGTTTTAAATATTGAATTAAAAAGTGAAGATGTAGGTGTAGAGGCTATTCAAAATCAATTAGAAAAGAATAAATATTACCTGAAACATTTAGCACCAAATGTGCAATTGTATACTTTTGTTGAATCCACAAAAGAATTATATAAATATACCCAAAGTGGAATTCGTCTCGTTGAGATGGATGACTTAAAAGATACTATGCAGTTATTTCAAACGAGTCTTGGGGAGAATATCGAATCTTTGTTTCAAGCGAATAATTACCTGATTTCTCCGTTGAATACACCTCAAAAATTTATGTCTGGTGATTATTTTTTGACGAATCAACAACATGATATAAAGAAAAAAATAGTAAATTTGATTTTGCTTAATGATAGAAAACACATTTTAGGGATAACAGGAAAAGCGGGAACAGGCAAGACACTTTTGTTATATGATACGATTAAAGAAATAGCAGAAAGAGGCTCAACCTGTTGCCTGATTCACAGCGGTATTTTATGTAATGGACACAAAGTCCTAAATATGCAATGGAAGAATGTGGATATTTTTTCGGCAAAAGAACTGAATGGTGATGGAGCGAAAATCTTAAAAAAATATCAATATATATTTGTAGATGAATCTCAAAGGATTTATACATCAACATTTGACAAAATAATAGAGGAAGTGAGTTCTGAATCTAAAACTGTAATTTTTGCTTATGATTATGTACAGTCGTTATCAAAAACGGAGGAAAATAGAAACATTCCATCTATGCTGCAAAAAGTTGATGGATTTATGGAATATATGTTATCAGATAAAATTAGAACAAGTAAAGAAATAGCTTCTTTTACAGGAACACTAATAAATTTGAATAACCGGGCAAGAGGATATATGGATTATTCAGATATTGATGTACTGTTTGCGAATAGTACAGAAGAGGCAATGAAGCTGATTTACTTGTATGATGAGAAGGGATATGTATTTATTTCATATACGCAATCACTGTACTATAAGAATTCGATTGACTTATATCCTAGCACTTATGATACACATCATGTTATAGGACAAGAATATGATAAAGTCATGATTATGATGGATGAAAACTTTAGATATGACAAAGAGAGAAGGATACAAGGAAAAGAGCATCCAAATCCAGATTTGCTATTTTATAAGTTATTGTATCAGGCGATTTCTCGTGCAAGAGAAAAACTGTGTATATTGGTGGTAGGAAACTACAAACTATTTTCCGATATTTTGAATATAAAGTATGATATGTTATCTAGGTATCAATATAAAGAAAATCGTACAAATATAACCTTATCAGTTAAAAAATTGAATCGACTTACTAAAAAGATTAAAGATGAACTTCCAGAGGTACAGGCATACGATGCTCTTACGATTTCTGAAGCAGTGGATATGATAAATGATGAATTAATGGGAGCTGAATTAAAGAAAAAGGTTGTACGAAATGGTATAAAATTATTGAAAATAATACAGAAAAAATTGGAATTTGAAGAGATTTATGAATTCATATCTAATTATTGTGAGTATGTAGAAGAAATTACAATTCCATAGGATTGAATTTCTGGTTTGTAGAAATAAGCAAAGTTACGATTTAGATAATGTGATTTTGTATTTAAATTATAGGTTGAAAGAAATTCTGAAACATTATAACTTACAGGCAATCATTGCGGATGGTTTTAAAAAGAATAATGACCGCGCCGTAAGGATTTCGCAAATGGGCAGGGCAGATTGTTAATGCGTATACGATTCAGGACTGGACGATGGACAAAGAGCGCTCCAAAAGGGTATATGTTCACCCACGAATATTTTGAATGTTAATTGGAGAATGTTCGTGAGATATATCTGTCTGAGCACAAGTTATATCAGAAGGTTACGGATATCTATGCCACAGCGTTTGATTACAACAGGATACTAAGACTACCTGGCAGTTTTTTTGAATGGTATAGAATACATATTCCGATATCGGAATATGTATAAAATGCAATGGGCGATACATCGTCATACAGCAGCAGAATTGATTGTAGAGCGTGCAAAAACAGAAAAAGAACATATGGGCCTGACAACATGGGAATCAACGCCAGATGGGAAAATCGTCAAAGCAGATGTTATTGTTGCTAAAAACTATCTGAGCGAAAAAGAAATGAACTATTTAGAGAGGATCGTTTCATTGTATCATGACTATGCAGAGTTACAGGCGAAACGAAGAATACCGATGAGTATGGAGGACTGGGCCAAGCGTCTTGACGGTTTTCTAGAGTTTAATGAGAACGAATTGCTTATGGGACCGGGAAAAGTCAGTTCGGAATAAGCAAAGCTTCATGGAGAGACGGAGTTTGAAAAATATCGCATTGTTCAGGATCGCTTATTTATGTCGGACTATGATAAGTATTTGTTAGAATTAGAATATCAAGCAGAGCAAAGTGATGACTAAAGTTGATTATAGCATTTCCGCTTGGGGAGAATTACGCCCTCCCGCCATCATTATTATCCACTCAACAAATGTCGAGGTGGTGATAATGATGCGGAATTGTGGTTTGGAAGGAAAATAGAGGGGTTCAACCACGAGATATAGTGGTTTTTGGCGAAAAATCGAGGGGAAAATCGGGCAAAAAATGGCCGTTTTTGACCCCGGTTTTTTGGCCTTTTCATAGATGTGAGACGGGTAAAAGAGGATATGGGGTAAAATTTCAGGTCAGCCAGATCAAAAATGGCTGGCCTTTTTTAATAGAGAGTATCAAAAATAGAAACGGCTATATGTGAAGAGACAGAGAGGGGAATTTAGATGTTTAAGATTTATTTGAGCCGGACAGTAAGCCCTGGTGTAGGTATCAGTCTGC
>OFOU01001669.1_pt1 | contig 12733 bp, 9 predicted proteins | sample 1542061 | NCBI WGS metagenome assembly OFOU01 (sample SAMN04209239, study PRJEB22552) | human gut metagenome | biome: gut; material: feces | host: Homo sapiens | place: USA: Oklahoma
GAATGTCGACACCGCCGATGATACATCGACGCCCCTCCACCAGACGGTGAACGTCGTAACCATGGCCAATGCGCAGGTTACTGAACATGGGGAAGGTCCTCTCCCTCGGCCATGCGGCCAAGCAGAATCGCGGTTACGGGACGCAGGTCTTCGGGCACGGTCACCTTAAGGTTGTCGCGCGGGCTCTGGACGCAGCGGACGCGCCCACCCATGCGCTCGACCAGCGAAGAATCATCGGTGCCGATAAAGCCCTCGGAAATCGCTTCGGCGTGAGCGCGCTTCATGGCGTCGACGCTAAAGATCTGCGGCGTCTGCGCGGCCCAGTACAGCTCACGCGGCGGCGTCTCGACAATATTGTCACCGTCAACGATCTTGAGCGTGTCGATCGCGGGCTGTCCGCAGACGACACCGTCGAGCGAGCGGTCACCCACAAGCACGTCGATAGCATGGTCGATGGCCTCGGTCGTGATGAGCGGACGGGCGCCGTCGTGGATGGCGACGTATTCAAAGCCCGCCGGCACCGCATGCACGCCGGCACGGGTGGAATCCTGGCGGGTATCGCCGGCATCGGCAAAGCTGATGGGCGTGTCGTAGTCAAACGGGCTGATGGCTAGGCGGCGCATCTCGGCACGACGCTCGGCAGGACACACCACCACGATGTGTCCGACCTTTTCGCTACGGTCGAACGCGCGAATGGACCAGCTCATGAGCGGACGACCCGCCACGTTGACGAGCTGCTTGCCGCCGGGGTTGCCAAAGCGCTGGCCGCTGCCACCGGCAACGACCACGGCGCATACGGGCGCCATTATGCGTTCCCCTGTTTGGTGCCCTTCATGCGGTACAGCGAGTCCGCAAGAATGGCAGGGTTGTTAACGCCAAAGTCACCCAGGCGCTCGGGGTCCTCGCTGATGTCGTCCATGAGCTCCTGAAGCGAGCCGTACTCGTCGACGATCTTCTCGGCCACGCCGTCGCGCACGACGGACACGCGCGAAAGCGTGCGCAGGCCCAGCGGCGTCATGACGGAGTCCTCATCCAGATCGTCGTAGCCCAGAACAGCCGCAACGTGCTGCGGATCGGACAGGTCCTTAGGTGTCATGCGGGCGAGCTCGGCGCGGATCTTCTCGGCGTTAGCCTCGGAGGAATCGCTCGCGTAGTCACGGATCATCAGGTCGTACTCGGTATCCATACTGGAGCCGGCGAGCTGCTCGAGCTGCATCTGCACGAGCTTGCCCTGGTTGCCCAGCTTGACGATGCAATCCTTAAGCTCGGTCTTTGCCTGCTGCATGATCTCGAAACTCGAGAAGATGCCGGTGATGTCGGCGAGCGTAACGTAGTCGTCCAGCTCGAGGGCCGTCAGGCGCAGCAAGGAGCGATCGAGCGACTGGCGGGTGGTCTGGAGCGTGGCGACGAGCTGGTTGACCGAACTCATGATGGTGGTGACGGGCTGGATCTCGTAGCTCTTGCCGTGGACGTACACGTTGACGACGGCACGACGGGCCGAGACCGAGATCACGATGGCGTCGGTGAGCACCGACATGCGAGCGGCGGTACGGTGACGCATGCCCGTCTCGCTCGTGGCGAGCGAGGGATCGGGGTTAAGGTGGAAGTTGGCGCGCAAGATCTGGGTGAGGTCGTCGTCGATGACGATGGCGCCGTCCATCTTGGAGAGCTCGAACAGACGGTTCGAGGTGAACGAAATGTTGAGCGGGAAGCCGTCGTTACCGGCAGCGAGCACGTTTTCGGTGTCGCCGACGCAGATAAGGGCGCCCAGGTGACCGGCGATGATCATGTCGAGGGCGGTGCGGATCGGCTGGCCAGGTGCCGTCAGGCGGATAGCCTGTTCCATACGCTTTTGCAGCTCGTTCTTATCCAAGGCATCGCTCCCATCGTATACGCTCCATAAACGTCAATAAGTTTCTCACGGTTTGCTCCCACGGCGCTCGCGAAATCCGATGCTTACAGAATGAGCGAACACAGCTGAGAGCCCCGTCCCAAATGAGCTGCTTATGTGGTAGCATCGGGTTTCACATAAATGAGGGAGTAGTCGCGTGACCGGTTTCGCCTCCGGTAGCGCGGCAAGTCAACATACTGGCCGAAACGGTCTGGCTTGCCTTAATGAACGAGACTCGTGGTTGTGCGCGCAACGCGTACGCCACGGGTCTTTTTTTGTTGCTCCCCCACTAGAGGTACATGCGGGTTCGCCCGCAGAAAGGGAGCCAAACCATGGGACTCGCCGAGCTCGTATTGCTCGCTATCGGCCTTTCGATGGACGCCTTTGCCGTATCCATCTGCAAGGGCCTTGGCATGAAGAAGATCAACCTTAAGGTCGCCGTGGTGCTCAGCCTGTTCTTTGGTGGCTTCCAGGCCGGCATGCCCGTCATCGGTTGGGCACTCGGCAGCCAATTCTTAGGAATCATCGGCCCCATCGACCACTGGATCGCCTTTATCCTGTTGGCCTTTATCGGCGGCAAGATGCTGTGGGAAGCCTTTACGGAAGGCGAAGACGAAGGCGATGGCAAGGACGCCGAGAAAATCGACCTGGGCGAATACCTGATTCTCGCCATCGCAACTTCCATCGACGCCCTGGCCGTGGGCATCTCGTTTGCCGCGCTCTCAGTCGATATCGTGCCCGCCGTGTCGCTTATCGGTGTCACGACCTTCATCTTCTCCATCGCCGGCGTGGCGATCGGCCATACCTTCGGCGCACGCTACGAAAAGCCCGCCACCATCGTGGGAGGCATCGTGCTCATCCTCATCGGCCTCAAGATTCTGCTGGAGCACCTGGGGATTTTGGTGCTGTAAAACACTCTTCAAAACTAAACGGCAGCACAAGGCCTCATGCAGAGTTTTGCATGAGGCCTTTTCATGCAGACTTTTGCATGTCATACTACTATGCAAAAGTCTGCACGTTAGGATATTGCCATGGATACTCTTCCCATCACAACACCGCGCCAAGCCGGAATCTACGTGCGCCAGGCGCGTGAGGCGCAGGGGATCACCCGTGTCGTCCTCGCTAAAAAGGCCGGCGTTTCTGAGCGCCTGCTCGCATCGCTCGAGCTAGGAGATGCCACCGGCATTCGACTCGACAAGCTGCTGGCGGTTTTCAATGCTCTTGGACTGGCGCTCGCTGCTCAAGGGGATATCGACGAAGCGAAAAACGAGCAACCAGTCGACGCCCCGCATGCCAATCCGCTGCCTCGCAGCATCCCCAGGCGACATCACACTCAACGCCCTCATCATCGCAACCGTCGCAGCACCACCATTCCGGCTCTTGCAGATGCCCCCTTTACATCCGCACTCTACGACAAAGCCTTCGCCGATTTCGCCATGTCTAACCTCGGAATCTCGATTGCAGCAAACGCATCCGACCAAACCAAACCCGAAGGGAAATAGCCAATGGCCAGAACATCACTTCGGACTATTATTTGCGGCGTACCTGCGGGAACGCTCACGCAAGATGAGAACGGTCTTATCAGCTTTACCTACGATCGGGACTATGACGGGCCAGCCCTATCGACAAACATACCCGTATCAAATCGCACATACGGACAACAGATCATGATTCCATACTTGTTTGGTCTTCTGCCCGACAGCGAGGACCAACGGAAAGCGATTGCCGCCGAGTTCGACGCCAGGCCCAATAATCCCGTTGCGCTGCTCAGCCATATCGGACTCGACTGTCCGGGCGGAGTGCAGTTTTGCGCCGAAGAAGACGTCGACGCCGTCCTGCATCGCGCCGGCGAATACCGCCCTATAGACGACCACGAAATTGCCTTGCGCCTCAAGTCGATCAGGGATGACCGCGAGGCATCGTGGATGGGCCTAGATGAAAGTTGGTCACTTGGGGGCAACCAGGGCAAGTTCGCACTCGCACTCATAGACGGCCGCTGGTGCGAATGCGTGGGTTCCTCGCCCACGACGCATATTTTCAAAAATGGCGTTATCGGTTTTAAGCTCGAGGCCCTTAATGAGTTTGTCTGCATGAAAAGCGCCCAGCGCGCGGGTATCGCAACGGCAAACGTTGAATATCGCTTATTTGAGGACGAGCCCGCTCTCATTGTTGAGCGCTATGACCGTGTGAAAGTCAAAGACGGAACAATCATGCGTCTACACCAAGAAGATCTCTGTCAGGCCCTTGGAGTGATGCCCGCCCAAAAGTACACGGCAGATGGCGGCCCGACCGCACGTGATATTCAGGAACTCCTCGTCAATACGAGCCACCATCAACTTAACCTGTATCTGTTTACGCAGATACTTTTCTTTAACGCCATCATCGGCGCACCGGACGCGCATGCGAAGAACTATTCCCTGCTCCTTGGAAACAGCGGCACGGCCATGATGGCCCGGATGTACGATGTCGCGTCGGGCTTGGCATACGAACGCATGCGGCGAAAAGCACGCCTTGCCATGAGCGTTGGTGGAGAGAACCGCGTAGGGCGCATCGGACCCAACGCGATTCGCCGCTATCACGGCATGGGCGACCCCGCGCTGGAAGCGGCGCTCACCGATGCCGGGCTGACCGAGAAGTTTTGTTTTGCGACCATGATGGACCTCGCCTACGAAGTTCCCATTTGCATGGAAGAGGTCATGGACGGATACGCCGATCTGCCCGGCATGGCAGACTTGCGCGAGCACATGCTTGGCCCCGTCCGCGAAAACTGCCAGCGCACCCTCGACCTCATCAGGGCAGAAATGGACTAGGTACCAGTCGATTTCCCATTTTTCAAACAAAAGAGAGGGGGCACCCGTCGCAAAAGACCGGGTGCCCCCTCTCGTAATGTCATATGCAATCCGCTAGCACGTGGCTCAGACTGCTGCTAGCGCAGCCTTTACGCGGCGAGGCGCTTGAGGACGTCGATGAGCAGCTCGTAGAAGCGCTCGGCAGAAGCGAGCTCCATGCTCTCGTCCGGGGTGTGGACGTCGGAGAGCGTCGGGCCCACGGCGATGGCGTCAAGGCCGTGCAGGGCGTCGGCAAACAGACCGCACTCAAGGCCGGCGTGGATGGACTCGATGCGCAGCTCGGAACCAAAGAGCTCACGATAGCTCTCAACAAAGACGTCGCGGACCGGCGAATGCTCGGCATAGCTCCAGCCGGGATACTCGAACTCAAACTTGGCGTCGAAGCCCAGGACATCGGCCAGCGTCTGCAGACGATCCTTGAACTCGTTCTGCAGCGAGGTGATCGAAGAGCGCGGGGACAGCATGATCTTGACCTCGTCGTCAGAAGTGGCAACCACACCGATGTTGGAGGAAACCTCGACGGAGCCGTCGGTAGCGACGTTGCGGCGAATCACGCCGTTAGGGGCAAGACGCAGGGCGCGGATGAGGGCAAGCGCGGACTTCTGGTCCATGGCCTCGACCTCGGCGTCGTCGGCAATCTCGACGGTGCAGGTAAAGCCGGGGTCGAAGACCTCGAGCTCGACGGTGACGTCGGCGATGTTGCCCTTCGCGATCTGGGCCGCGGCCTCGGCGGCAGCGTGGTCGGCATAGACCAGAACAGCCTTGCACTCACGGTTGATGGCGTTGTCCTTGGTGCCGCCGTTGAAGCTAACGATGGCGGGCTCGCCGGCAACCATCAGGCGGTCGATGATGCGGGCCATGATGAGGTTGCCGTTGCCGCGCTCCAGGTGGATATCGCTGCCGGAGTGACCGCCCAGCAGGCCGGAGATGTCGAGCGTAAGGGTGCTACCGGTCTTGTGCTCGCGCACGATCGGGCAGGTGTAGGTAACGACAACGCCGCCGGCGCAGCTGACGGTGGCCACGCCCTCTTCCTCGGAGTCAAGGTTAATCATGGTGCGGGCGCTAATCTGGGACTTGTCGAGCGTCTCGGCGCCGACCAGGCCAGTCTCCTCGTCGGTGGTGAATACGCACTCGAGGGCGGGGTGAACGATCGAATCGTCATCGAGAACAGTGAGCATCAGAGCGACGGCGATGCCGTTGTCGGCGCCCAGGGTGGTGCCGTTGGCGGTAAGGAAACCGTCCTTGACGACCAGGTCGATACCGTCGGTCGTAAAGTCGTGCTCAACGGAACCAAGCTTGTCGCACACCATGTCGATATGGCCCTGCAGCATCACGGTCGGGGCATTCTCGGCACCGGCAGATGCGGGCTTGCGAATGATGACGTTGTAGACCTCGTCCTGATACACGTCGAGGCCGCGCTCCTTGGCAAACGCAACCAGGAAATCGCTGATGCCCTTCTCGTTGCCAGACTCGCGGGGAATCGCGCTGACCTCCTCAAAGAAATGGAACAGCTGGGCGGGCTCGTAGCCGGTAATCTTGTAGTCCATGGTGCCTCCTTGGCGCAACTGGTTAGACAATAAGACGTGCGACTTGTATATTCCCAGACTTTGCGTGCATAAACCAGTCGAAAACGCCGAGCGCCCTCGCATCATCGGCTAACGGCGAGGAAACGCCACTTTATCAAGATAAAGCAGGTTAGACGGGCCGTGCCGAAGGGACGTTGGACCCTTCAACCAACTTCAACGCCTGTTGAACATTAATGCATACACCATTGGTATGTTTAATGAGATTTTTGTCTTCTGTCACGACGTAATCGGCATCAATGCGATTGGCGACGCCCAGCATCAGGTCGTCCTCAAAGTCGTTGTGATGATACTTGAACACAAAGGAGTCGAAGACCTCGTCTGCACCGACCGAGGCAATAATCGACTTTTGCCGAATCAGGCGAACACACGCCCACGCTGTCTCGTCGGCACCGGCGATGGCTTCGGGAGTGAGAGCCCCCTCACGGCGGGCGTCGGCCTTCATCGTCCTTCCCAGAATGTAATAGACGTCTTTGACAGACAGGGAGGACGAGAAGAGGACGATATCCTCCGCTTCCGCCGCGCGAGAAAGGAGCTCGACTATCGGCCTGGTCGCATTCGTACGAGCGAGAAAGTAATCTAGCCAGACGTTCGTGTCGATCAACAGCTTGAGCACACGTTTCGTTCCGACGCCGCTCATAATTCGATCCAATCGCTGAATCTCTCGCTCATCATTTGATCGTATAACTCGTCGTAATCAAAGGCTTCATCGGGGCTCGGCCTCTGAATCGAGAACCGCTCATAAAAATTCGAAATTAACGCAGCCCCTTCCGAGACGCGGGACGATCTCGCCTTCGATCGTATGTCGTCAGGCAGGACTTCGTCATCATTCTTTTTTGCGACGGGCATATGACCGTTCTCGGTCAAGTACTGCCACAGCTCCCTCACAGCTTGTGACGGCGTCATGCCAATATGAGTCAGTACGGCGTCTCCTGCCTCTTTGAGCTGGCGATCTATACGCACGTTCATCTGAACTGGCCGCGTGTCGAGTATTGATGTAGGCATATCAACTCCTTTGCTATACTGAATCTCGATTTCAGTATAGCAAAGCAGATTGAAGCACATTTCAATAGAAACGGGGGCGCCTCCTTATCGGAAACGCCCCCGTTATACAAGGTATGTTTAATCCCTACAGCGCACCAGAGCCGGCTTGCATCATGCCGCCGGGGCCCGAGGTCACGCCGCCGCTCACGGGCGCGGCGTTGCCGGTGTGCGGTGCCGCCGGGGCGGTATCGCCACCGAGCGTGCCCGCCGGACGCGGTGCCGGGATCTCGCCCGTGCCGTGGCTAAAGACAAACTTGCCATCGGCCACGTCGCACAGGACGGTATCGCCCTCGCCCCACTCGCCGGCCAGAAGCTCCTCGGACAGCGGGTCCTCGATGAGCTTTTGGATGGCACGGCGCAGCGGACGCGCACCGTTGGTGAGGTCGGTGCCCTCGGCCACGATCTTGTCATAGGCCGCGTCGGTGAGCTTGATGTTCATGCCGTTGGCAATCAAACGCTGACGCAGGTCGTCCACCAGCAGGTGCGCGATCTTGGTGAGATTCTCGCCCGAGAGCTTCTGGAACACCACAATGTCATCGATACGGTTGAGCAGCTCGGGGCGGAACAGACGCTTGAGCTCACCCATCGCGCGACCACGGATCTCACTCGACGTGAGACCCTGCTCGCCGGTGGTGCCAAAGCCAACGCTCGCATCCTGCGCAATCTCGCGGGCGCCCACGTTGGACGTCATGATGATCACGGTGTTGCGGAAGTCGACCGTCTTGCCCTGGCTATCGGTCAGGCGGCCCTCCTCCAGCACCTGCAGCAAGATGTTGAAGATATCGGGGTGCGCCTTCTCGATCTCGTCGAACAGCACGACCGAGTACGGGTGACGACGAACGGCCTTGGTGAGCTGGCCGCCCTCGTCGTGACCGACGTAACCCGGAGGGCTACCGATGAGCTTGGAGACCTCGAACTCGCTACCGAACTCGGACATGTCGAAGCTGATGAGTGCATCCTTGCTGCCAAAGAGGTACTCGGCGAGCGTCTTGGCGAGCTCGGTCTTGCCCGTGCCGGTGGGACCCAGGAAGATAAAGCTGCCGCCGGGGCGACGCGGGTCCTTGAGCGGCGAACGGCTGCGGCGCACGGCCTTGGCAACTGCCTCGACAGCCTCATCCTGACCGATGATGCGCGTCTTGAGCACGCTTTCGGCTTGCAGCAGGCGACGGCTCTCGCTCTCGGTAAGCGAGGACACCGGCACGCCCGAAGTCACGGACACGATATCGGCGATCTGACTCACATCGATGGTGAGCGGGCTGGCGTCGAGCTCGGCGGTCCAGGCGGCCTTGGCCTCGGCGAGTTCAATCTCGGCGGCCTTCTGCTGCTCGGTGATCTCGGCGGCCTTGTTCATGTCGTCGCTCTCGGTGGCCTCCTGCGCGGCGGCCTTAAGCTCCTCCACGCGATGCTCGGCCTCACGCACCGGCTCGGGCGCGCGATTCGCGGCGATGCGAGCGCGGGCACCGGCCTCGTCGATGAGGTCGATGGCCTTATCGGGCAGGAAGCGATCCTGGATGTAGCGGTTGGAAAGGTTCGCGGCAGCCTCGATAGCGCCCTGCGTGTAGCGCACATGGTGGTGCTCCTCGTAGCGCGGCTTGAGCGCGGTCAGGATCTTGACCGTGTCCTCGACGCTCGGCTCCTCGACATCGATGGTCTGGAAACGACGCTCAAAGGCCGGGTCCTTGGTGAGGTACTTGCGGAATTCCTCGGCCGTGGTGGCACCGATAATCTGAAAGGCACCGCGCGCGAGCACGGGTTTGAGCATGGAGCTCGCGTCGATGGAGCCCTCGGCAGAACCGGCACCGATGATGGTGTGCATCTCGTCGATAAACAGGATGACGTCGTCGGCTTCGGTGGCCTCCTGGATCACGTTCTTGAGGCGCTCCTCAAACTCGCCGCGATACTTGGCACCCGCCACGAGGCCCGGCAGGTCGAGCGTCCAGATATTCTGGTTCATGAGGTTCTCGGGCACGTTGCCGGCTGCAATCTGCTGAGCCAGGCCCTCGACGATGGCCGTCTTGCCCACGCCGGGGTCGCCCAGAATGAGCGGGTTGTTCTTGGTGCGGCGCGAAAGAATTTCCATCATACGCTGGACTTCCTTTTCGCGACCAATTACAGGGTCGAGCTCGCCGTCGCGCGCCTTCTGCGTGAGGTTGGTCGCGAACTGCTTAAGCGTATCGGTGCCACTCCCCTTTTGCTGAGAGGCATCCGAGCCGCTAAAGAACGGCAGGCCCGCACCGGGACGACCAGCACCGGCGCCGGCGAGCGGACGCTTCTTGTCCTGGTCCTTGGCGGTGAGTTTCTCGATAGCCTTTTTGATAGAGGCGGACGACACACCCAGGCGCATGAGGATGTCCATGGCCATGCCGTTGCCCTCTTCGACGATGCCGATCAGCAAGTGCTCGGTCGACACGTAGGTCTGGTTATTCTCACGCGCCACGCGGAATGAACGCTCCATAACGCTAATGACGAGCGGCGTAAAGGCGAGCTTAGCCGCCTCGGTCTCCTCACTGGGCTCGGGAACCGTGGTCTGGACCTCCTTGAGGGTGTCCATGATGTCGTCGTAGGAGATATCAAGCGAGCGCAGTGCCTCGGCGGCAATGCCCTCATCCTCCTTGGCAAGCGCGAGCAGCAGGTGTTCGGTGCCCACCTTATTTGAATGAAGATCGAGCGCCTCCTGCTTGGCCATGGACATGACCTTACGCGCGCGATCGGTAAAACGGTCTAACATGCTAGTTCCTCTTAGACGAGCTAGTTTTTTTCAAACGCAAAGCGCCGCCCCGCGGCAGCGCTTTGGTCTCTTTACCCATATGGAGTATATGTTAACCGTTGGGACCTTTCCTGCCCGTAGCCGCGCGACAACGTCTACAAAAAAGGAATCGCTCCGGTCCGTTTGGCGGTTTGGTTTTGAGCTGCTGTCTAGCAGGCGGGCTCAGCGTCCATGCCCTCGGAAATGTTGGCAACCTCCTCGGCAGTGGGAGCGCCCGGCATGTGCACGAGTTCCATGTGCGGCTCGGCAAAGACCGTGCCCATGGGGAAGGCGCGGCGGAAGACAAAGCGAGCAATCGGACCGGCCACTAGCAGGTTCCAGGGCAGGGCCATGATAAAGTTGCGCGGGATGTTGATGAGCCACATCGTCGGCAGCATCTGCAGGTTTGCAAGCGGGCCGCCGGGCATGTGGAACAGGCCCTCGCACGCACCGTAGAGCGACATGATGATGACCATAGGAACGACCATGCAGGAGCTGACGGCGAGCGTCATGGCAAGCGGCGAGCTCTTGCCCGGCGTGACCAAGTACTTAAAGGCGAAACCCTTGGCGAGCGGGCTGGCGACGAACCAGTCGCAGCACATGGCAAAAATGCAGGCAACGGGGAAGCCGAGCCACGCAGCGGCAACGACCTCGCCGTTGATGGCCCCATGCTGCAGGGCAACGTTGTAGATGCTCATCCAGAGCACCATGCAAAAGCACATGATAAAGGTGAACAGCAGGCTCTCTCGTTTGTTGATAGGCATAAAGGGCAAAATCCTTTCTGTGTTACGCCGCGGCACCACGCAACAAAAACGGGCGGGCAAGATGGAGCTGTTGGGACTTCATCTCGCCCGCCCGTGGTACGTGCGTCTGCGACTACTTATGTGGTGGAACCAGCCTAGCACGAAACGCATGCGCTTCGTAAGCGTTGAGTTTATGAAGATGCAGGGCACCGATAATCCCCCGACCCCATAAGTTGCGGTGGAATACGGACTGTTTTGACCCGTTAAGCAGCAATTCAGTCCCTATTTCACCGCAACTCATTTGGTGCAAAGTAACCTGCCCCCCTTGTACCAATTAGCTGGTGTGGCGCCAGCGAGGGTCGGTGAGCGTACGCGCCACGCCCAAGCCAACGGGCAGAAACGCTACGATGAGCACTGCGCGCACAAACCAGCCGAGCATATTGACTGTGTCGAAGGTGCACATGTAATACATAGAGCGATAGAGATACAGACCGGGCACCATAATGACAATCGAAGGCACCGTGAGGGCGATGCGCGGGTAGGTGAGCTTGACTTCGGCCAAGCTTGCCAGCAGACCCGATACCAGCGCGCCGATAAACGCTGCTGCCTCGGGAGGCATTCCCGTGCTGAGGCCCAGGAAGGGAATCATCGTCGGCGCATCGACAAGGGTCAGACGCAGGGTATTGGACACGGCGCCGATCAGCCCAGCTGCCGCGGCCATCTTTACCGGGCTGTTGAACATCACCGAGAAGCCGAATACGCCAACGAAGCTCATCACCACGCGCAGGAGCGTAAGAGCAAGCGGCGAAAGGCCGAGCGGCGCAAAGTCGTCCGGCGCCAGGCCAACACACTCGGCAACCATCCAACCTACGAGCGTCGCCATCACAATAATCGATACGGCATATGACAGACGTTCGATACCGCTTCGCATGTCGAGCTTAGCGATGTCGAGGCCTGCCGTAATGAGCGGAAAGCCGGGAATCACAAAGAGCATGGCGCCGATATAGCCTTCTTGGTGCGACATTGCCCCCGGTATGACCTGGCCAAGGCCGAGCAATGCCAGCAGATACGAAACGCAAGCGAGCGCAACGCCGGTCGTCAGCGCGCTGAACTGACCAAGGCCTTGCTTGAGAATATGGGAGCGGGCAAAGTTGCCGACACCCGCGCCCACGAACGCGCAGGCCATCTCGATAGGGCCGCCGCCGAGCAAAAAAACGAAGGCGCCACAGGCGCAGGCCGCCGCAAGGCCCTGTTGCCAAGGCACGTAATCAGGTTTTGAGCTCTCAACGGTCTTGAGCATCTCGTGATACTCGTGCACCGTGAAGCGACGACCATAAGTCTCGATTTCCTTGAGGAAACTCTCCATCATCCAAATGCGATGGGTATTGACGCCCGTTGTGGGTAAGCTGACGACCTCGTTAAAGCAGTGGCCATCTTCGATGCAGGTGCACTCAAACGATAGGAGACTCAAGTCGACGTGGATGGTGACACCGAGTACGGCGGCGACTCGATTCATGGTATCGCGTACACGCCAGGCACCCGTTCCGCTCGCGAGCATAAGCATACCGGTGCGGCAGATGATGGATGATTTATCGGTGAGCGGCGCATCGACGGCAAGTTCATCGCCTGCCGTCACGATCTGGTGCCAGTCAGTTTTCATATGGAGCGCGCCGGCACGAACGCCGTGGTGCATGGGGGCTCTCGAAAGCAGCGAGTTAAGGCGCGAAGACTGTGGGGACTCCGTTGATTCGTCCTCAACCTCATCAGTCTCTTCATCGACCAGATCAAAGGAATCAAGCGGCGCTGGCTCGCGACGGTCGATCAGCTCCTCGTCCTCATCATCAAAGTAGTTGAACTGATCGAGCACGTCCTCTTCA
>OFOU01001688.1_pt1 | contig 12620 bp, 8 predicted proteins | sample 1542061 | NCBI WGS metagenome assembly OFOU01 (sample SAMN04209239, study PRJEB22552) | human gut metagenome | biome: gut; material: feces | host: Homo sapiens | place: USA: Oklahoma
TATGCACCACTACAACTTCCCAGCTTACTCAGTAGGTGAAGCTAGACCTTCAAGAGGGCCAGGAAGAAGAGAAATAGGACATGGGGCACTTGCTGAAAGAGCATTACTTCCAGTAATACCATCTCAGGAAGATTTCCCTTATGCGATAAGATTAGTATCTGAAGTACTAAGCTCAAATGGTTCAACTTCTCAGGCGAGTGTTTGTGCATCTACATTATCATTATTAGATGCCGGTGTTCCAATAAAAGACATGGTAGCTGGTATAGCTATGGGTCTTATAAAACACCACGATAAAGTAGTTGTACTTTCTGATATACAGGGAATGGAAGACCACTTAGGAGATATGGACTTCAAAGTTGCAGGTACTGAACACGGTATAACAGCTATACAGATGGATATAAAAATAGACGGTATAGATGAAGATATACTAAGAAGAGCTCTTGCACAGGCTAGAGAAGGTAGAATGCACATACTTGGAGAAATGAGAAAAGTTATATCTGAACCAAGACCAGAGCTTTCTCCATACGCTCCAAAAATAGAAAGAATGAACATAAATCCAGATAAGATAAAAGATGTTATAGGACCTGGTGGAAAAGTTATAACTAAGATAATAGACGAAACTGGTGTTAAAATAGACATAGAACAGACTGGTGAAGTATTTATAGCTGGTACAGACAAAGCTATGATAGACAGAGCTAAAGAACTTATAGGAAATATAGTTGCTGAAGCAGAAGTTGGTAAAGTATACAGAGGTAAAGTAACTAGAATAATGAACTTCGGTGCTTTCATGGAAATACTTCCAGGTAAAGAAGGACTTCTTCATGTTTCTCAGATATCTAAAGAAAGAGTAAACAATGTAGAAGATGTTCTAAACATAGGCGACGAATTAGAAGTTAAAGTAACTGAAATAGACGAAAAAGGAAGAATAAACCTTTCTAGAAAAGTTTTATTATAATAAATGAATAATCAAGAGATGCCGAAAAATTTTGAGGCATCTCTTTTTTTGTTGTCTAAATAGAAGTGCAGAAAAATAAAAATAAAATAACAGTTGTAGTTGTCAAATTCTTTTTCAATTATTAGAAGTTGATAATATATTCTATGTAAATTATAATAGTATAATGGAGTAAAGAATAAATGTTTTTGGAGGAGTTATGTACAAAACGAAAAAATTAAAAAATGGGCTTACAATTATAGCCGAGGAAATTCCTTACTTTAAATCGATATCTATGGGGATATGGTTTAGAGCAGGAATAAAAACAGAAGAAAATTATATAGACGGTGTATCTCACTTTATAGAGCATATGATGTTTAAAGGTACTAAAAATAGAACATCAAAACAGTTGGTTGCAGAAATCGAAAATCTAGGCGGTGTAATCAATGCTTTTACAGGTAGAGAGTGTACTTGTTATTATGTAAGACTCCTTGATGAACATTTGAATATAGGTATAGATATTCTCTCTGATATGATATTAAATTCTAAATTCGATGAAAAAGACATCGAAAGAGAAAAGAGTGTAATAACAGAGGAGTTAAAAATGTACGAGGATTCCCCAGAGGATTTAACATATGACATACTACTTGAAAAAGTCTATGATAATAAAGGTATAGGAAAGAACATACTTGGTAGCAAAGAATCTATTAAGAGTATGAATAAAGAATCTATCTTAGAGTACTTTGAAAAATTCTATGTTCCAGAAAATGCGGTTCTTTCAATATGTGGAAATTTTGATTTTGATGAAACTGTCAAACTTATAGAAGATAAGTTTGCAAATTGGCATGGAGAAAAGCCAGACTACAATTTAGAGGATGAAAAATTTAACCCTTGTGTTGTGAAAAAAGATAGAGATTACGAGCAGACAAATCTAGCTATATGCTTTGAGTGCGAAAATATAGGCTCTAGCTCAAATGATGTATATACGATAGATATAATAAACAATGTGTTAGGAGGAAGTTCTACATCTAGATTATTCCAGAGAATTAGAGAAGATGAAGGACTTGTATACTCTATATATTCAGAGCAGGAATTCTATCGGGATAAGGGAGAGCTTGGAATATATGCTAGTATGAGTACAGAAAATTTAGAGGATGTATATAGGTTAGTAAAAGAAGAAATAATATCTCTAAATGAAAATGGAATAACTGAGGAAGAATTAAAAAACTCTAAGGAGCAGCTAAAAGGAGAATTTATGCTTGGTATGGAAAGTACTGAAAGCAGAATGAATGCCATTGGAAAGTATATGCTCATAACAGGAAAAGTTGAGACTTTAGAAGATGTTATAGAAGGTTTAAACTCAATAACTATGGATGATATAAATAGGGTGATATCAGATGTCTTAGATATAAATAAAATGGGCGTTTGTGTTGTTGGAAAAGGCGTAAGTGAGATTGAGCTATAATAGCTCATATTTTAGGAGGTTAATAATGATAGTAGTTCAGAAATTTGGTGGTACTTCAGTAGCTAATTTTGAAAAAATGGCTGAAGTATGTGAAATAGTTAAAAAAACTAAAGAAACAGGAAATGATGTAGTGATAGTTGTATCTGCAATGGGTAGAAAAGGAGATCCATATGCAACAGATACTCTATTAGGTCTTTTAGAGCAGGTTACAAATAATCCTACTGATAGAGAAAAAGACATGCTTATGTCTTGTGGAGAAATAATATCTTCTACACTTATGGCTAGTATGCTTACTGCTAATGGAGTAGGGGCAGTTGCATTTACAGGTAGTCAGGCAGGTATGATGACAAATGGTGTTTATTCAGATGCAAAGATAAAAGACATAGATCCTAGTAGAATAAAAAGAGAGCTTGAAGAAGGTAAAGTCGTAGTTGTAGCTGGATTCCAAGGTGGAGACGATAGAGGAGATATAAACACACTTGGAAGAGGTGGTTCAGATACTTCTGCTGTTGCACTTGGAAAAGCTTTAGGGTGTAAATACGTGGAAATATATACAGACGTAGACGGAATAATGACTGCTGACCCAAGAGTAGAGCCAGATGCAAAAGTACTTGATTACATTGATTACGAAGAAGTATTCCAGATGGCTGATAAAGGAGCTAAGGTAATACATCCAAGAGCTGTTCAGATAGCAAAAGATGGAAATATAACTCTAGCTATAAAAAACACATTAAATCCAAGCTATGAAGGAACAAAAATTTGCTCAGTAAAAAATATAGAAAATGATGGATTTGAATGTTGCTGCAAAGAAGAAAGATTTGCTGTAGCTAATAAAAGAGATATAGTACAAATAAAAATAAAAGACAACGGAACTTTTACAGATATATTATCTGAAATGGAAGAAAAAAATATAAGTATGGATATGATAAACTTCTTTATAGGAGAAAAAGCATTTGTAATAGATGAAAAAGATAAGGACTCACTAGAAAAAATATTAAAAGATAATGGCGTTAATTACGAAATAAAAACAAATTGTGCAAAGGTAACTCTTATAGGATCATCTATGACAGGAATACCTGGAGTAATGTCTAAAGTTGCAAGAGGTCTTAAAGAGGCTGAAATACCGCTATTACAGACATCTGACTCTAGTATGACAATATCTTGCCTAGTTGACGAAAATGATATGGAAAAAGCAGTTCATGCTATACACAGCAAATTCTGTTGTTAGTTTAATATCTAAATTTGTTGAAAATGTCATATATGTGATATAATAATATAATGTTGATTTTGATAATTTACTTTGAAAATGTTAAATATTATAATTTTAGAAAGGAAAAGGAGTGATATTTTTGGCGAATTTGAAAAACAAGAAAAAAAGAAAAAAGAAACAAAAAATAAGATTTAACTCAGAATATCATAATCTTATAACTATATTTTTAGGTATATTCCTATTATACAGCTTAAACTCTAATTCTATGGGCTGGGTACCTCAGTTCATACAGAATATATTTAAAGGATTATTTGGAGGGTTATCAATATTTATACCAATTCTCCTTATAATGACAGGTGTCCTAGGATTTATGGATGGAAATGAATATATCTATAGATTTAGAAAAACAAAGGTTTATTATGTAATAATACTATTTGTGTTTGTATTCTATGGACTACTTCACGCAAATAGCATAGTTGTAAGTAGCCCATTTGAACAGAGTATGATGACAGAAATAATGCATCAGGGAGTAACAGGAAACGGATGCGGTTTAATATCAACTATAATCGTATACTATATGTGTAAAATATTCGGTACAGTTGGTGCTTGGTTAGTAGCTATATTTGCACTAATTATAAGTATAGTTTATATATGCAACGTTTCTGTTAGTGATATGTTCAAGAGATTTAAAGAAACTAAAAATAGTGGGCTTTCTATGCGTGAAAGACTTAGCAAAATGAAAGACTCTGCAATAAATCTAGTAACTGATGAAGTCGATGAAATGGACGACAAAACTATGATTGCAAGAGATGAAAAAGAAGACAAAAAAGGTATGTTTGGTAGCTTAAAGAATAAGTTCAATAAAGCAGAAGATGAACCAGAGGAAGAAGAATTTAACGACGACAAGACTATAAAAATTGTTGGATTCAATAAAGCAGAAGACGATTATCTAGAAATACTTGAAGGAACTCAGACTATGTCTGAACTCGATGTATTAAAAGAATTACAGAGCCAGGAAAGAGCACCTGAGGATGAGATATTTAGTAGAAATAATTCTTCTTCAAACTCTAACAACGACGTAAAAGCATATAATAATATGTTTGAAGAAGAAACTGTTAATACAACTTCTGCAGTTAGTCCTAAAACTATGGACGCTACAATGCCTTTTGATGCAGTAGAAGAAAATGAAAAGTATAAAAATTATAAAATTCCACCAGTTACTCTTTTAAATAAAGTAAATAAAAAATCAAATGAAAATGTAAAAAAATCAGTTATAAAAAATGCTGGTTTATTAGAAAAAACTCTTTCTGATTTTGGAGTAGAGGCTACAATAAGTCAGGTTACAGTAGGTCCTACTATAACTAGATATGAAGTTCAGCCAAAACCAGGTGTAAAAGTTAGTAAAATAGTTAATTTAACTGATGCTATAGCACTTAGTTTAGCAGCTAGAAGTATAAGAATTGAAGCGCCTATACCAGGTAAAAATGCTATAGGTATAGAAGTTCCAAATGAAGAAACTCAGATGGTTGGAATCAGAGAGATAATAGAAAGTAAGGAATTTAAAGACTTTAAATCTCCACTTGCTATGGGTCTTGGAAAAGACGTTTCTGGTAAGATATTTGTAAGTGATATAGCTAAGATGCCACATCTTTTAATAGCTGGTTCAACTGGTTCTGGTAAGAGTGTGTGTGTAAATACGCTTATAAACAGTATATTATTCAAAGCAAAACCAGATGAAGTTAAATTACTTCTAATAGACCCTAAAGTAGTAGAACTTTCTAACTACAATGGTATACCACACCTTCTAATACCAGTAGTTACAGATCCTTCAAAAGCAGCAAATGCTTTAAATTGGGCTGTTAGCGAAATGAATAGAAGATATAAAGCATTTAGTGATACAGGTGTTAGAGATATAAAAAGCTATAATGAAAAGGCAGAAGAAAAAATGCCTAGCATAGTTATTGTAATAGATGAGTTAGCTGACCTTATGATGACTTGTGCTAAAGAAGTAGAGGATTATATCTGTAGATTAGCTCAGAAGGCAAGAGCAGCTGGTATGCACCTTGTTATAGCGACACAAAGACCATCTGTAGACGTAATCACAGGTGTAATAAAAGCTAACATACCTTCAAGAATAGCATTTGCCGTATCTTCTCAGACAGACTCAAGAACAATACTTGATATGGGAGGAGCAGAAAAACTTCTTGGAAAAGGAGATATGCTATTCTATCCACTAGGAGCAGCCAAACCAGAAAGACTTCAGGGAGCATTTATATCTGATTCAGAACTAGAAAACGTAATAGAATATGTCAAAGGACAGTTTAAAGACGAGGAAGTTAAATATGAAGAGGATATAATAGAAACAATATCAGCTGTAAAAAATATGGAACACGACGACGAAGATGAATTACTTCCAGAAGCAATCGAATTCGTTGTAAATAATGGACAGGCATCTTCTTCAATGCTACAGAGAAAATTCAAAATAGGATTTAACAGAGCAGCGAGAATGATAGATGCAATGGAAGAAAGAGGAATAGTAGGTCAGAATGAAGGCAGTAGACCTAGAAAAGTCCTTATATCTAAAGAGCAGTTAGACGAAATGAAAAAATAATATAAATTATGATTAAGGTGGATATTATTCCACCTTAATTTTAAAATTGAAAGGAGAATAAATGTTAAAAATAGCACTTGAATCCCTAGGATGTTCAAAGAACTTAATGGATGCAGAGATAATGACAGGTATCTTAAAAGAAAAAGGGTATGAATTTGAAGAAGAATTCGACGAAGCAGATATAATAATAGTTAATACTTGTGGATTTATAAGAGATGCAAAACAGGAATCAATAGACACTATAGTTGAACTATCTCAGTTAAAAGAAGTTGGAAAACTTAAATATCTAATAGTTACTGGATGTCTAGCTCAGAGATATGCAGATGAATTATTAGAAGAAATACCAGAAATAGACGCAATAGTTGGAACTGGTAACTTTATGAATATATCTGAAATAATAGATAGATTAGAAAGCGAAAAGAATGTAACAGAAATAGGTAATATAGAATTTGCATTTGATGAAACTTTACCTAGATATGTATCTACTCCAGAACATATGGCTTATTTAAAAATAGGTGAAGGATGTTCTAACCACTGTACATATTGTATAATACCTAAATTAAGAGGGAAATACAGAAGTAGAAAAATAGAAGATATAGTAGAAGAAGCTAAAACTCTTGCTGCAGAAGGAGCAAAAGAGTTAGTTGTAATAGCTCAGGATACAACTAGATACGGTGAAGATTTATACGGAGAAGCTAAACTTGCTGAATTATTAGAAGAATTAGCAGGTATAGAAGGTATAAAATGGATAAGAATAATGTACTCTTACCCAGAATCAATAACTGAAAAATTAATAGATGTAATAGCTGCTCACGATAATATCTGTAGCTACTTCGATATGCCAATACAGCATGCAAGCAACAGAGTATTAAAAAGAATGAACAGAAGAACATCAAAAGAAGATATAAGATCTAAAGTTGAAATGATAAGAAGTAAAATACCAGATGCTGTAATAAGAACTACTGTTATCGTTGGATTCCCAGGGGAAACAGAAGAAGATCTAGAAGAATTAATAGAATTTATGAAAGAAATAAAATTCGATAGATTAGGTGCATTTGCATATTCAAGAGAAGAAGATACTCCTGCAGATAGAATGGATGGACACATGGACGAAGAAATCAAAGAAGAAAGAAGAGATAGAGTCATGATGGTTCAGCAGGCAATATCTGAGGAAATAAATCAGAAAAGAGAAGATAAAGTATTTGAAGTTCTTATAGAAGAAGAGGCTGAAGATGGTGTATATGTTGGTAGAACTCAGGGAGATGCTGAGGAAATAGACAGTGTTGTATACGTTAATTCAGACGAAGAATTAGAAATAGGAAGCTTTGTAAATGTTTATATAACAGAAGCTATGGAATATGATTTGATAGGAGATGTTGTAGATGAACTTGCCGAATAAATTAACTTTATTCAGAGTATTTCTTATACCAATTCTAGTAGTTGTTATGATGATGGATATACCAGCTAAGTTTTTAATAGCTTGTATAATATTTATAGTTGCATCACTTACAGATATGCTAGACGGTAAAATAGCTAGAAAATATAATCTAGTTACTGACTTTGGAAAATTTATGGACCCATTAGCAGATAAACTTTTAGTTATATCTACACTAATATGTATGATAGAAACTGATTTAGCTGCTGGTTGGATGGTTATTATAATAGTTGCTAGAGAGTTATCTGTTAGTATTCTTAGAGCAATAGCAGCTGCAGATGGTACTGTTATAGCTGCAGGTAAGAGTGGTAAATGGAAGACAGCTACTCAGATGGTTTCAATAGTTTTATTACTATTTGGAGCACATTTAGAAAATCTTACAATTTTAATGGTTGGAAATATTTTATTAATAATAGCTACACTTCTAACTCTTTACTCAGGATGGGAATATCTATACGGAAATAGACACGTATTTATGAACTCAAAATAATTTTAAATTATTTCAAATCGATTAAAAGAGCTATTGCAAATTTGTAATAGTTCTTTTTTTATAAAAAATTTGTTTGAATTTTAATTGATATGTCAATAAATAAAATAGAAGGAGAATTTATATATTTTGTATCGTTTTAAAAATAAAAATTTTTTAACGAATCTTATTTATTGACGAGTGTGTTTTTATACGATATAATAAGTATATGAAAAAGATAGAACAAATGTTTGATATATAAATTGAGAGGAGAATCGTGATGAGTGTAGATCAGGAAAAATTAAAAGCCCTTAACGAAGCATTGGGTAAAATAGAAAAAGACTTTGGTAAAGGTTCAGTAATGAGATTAGGAGAAGCTACTTCTCTAGAAATAGATACAATATCTACTGGTTCTATAGGACTAGATATAGCAATCGGTATAGGTGGACTTCCAAAAGGAAGAATAGTTGAGATATACGGACCAGAATCTTCTGGTAAAACTACAGTTGCACTTCACTGTGTAGCAGAAGCACAAAAAAATGGAGGAATAGCAGCATTCATAGATGCAGAGCACGCATTAGATCCAGTATACGCTAAAGCATTAGGTGTAGATGTAGAAAACCTTATAATATCTCAGCCAGATACAGGAGAACAGGCTCTAGAAATAGCAGAGGCTCTTATAAGAAGTGGTGCTATAGACATAATAGTAGTCGACTCTGTTGCTGCATTAGTTCCTAAAGCCGAAATAGAAGGTGATATGGGGGATTCTCATGTCGGTCTTCAGGCAAGACTTATGTCTCAGGCTTTAAGAAAATTAACAGGTTCAATAAAAAAATCTAACTGTGTTGCAATATTCATCAACCAGTTAAGAGAAAAAGTTGGTATAATGTTCGGTAACCCAGAAACAACTACTGGTGGACGTGCACTTAAATTCTACTCTTCTGTAAGATTAGATGTTAGAAAAATAGACACTATAAAACAGGGAGATAAAGTTTTAGGAAGTAGAACAAGAGTAAAAGTTGTTAAAAATAAAGTTGCTCCACCATTCAAACAGGCAGAATTTGATATAATGTATGGACAGGGTATATCTAAAATAGGTGATTTATTAGATATAGCAGCTGATATAGATGTAGTTAAAAAATCTGGTTCTTGGTACAACTATCAGGATGTTAAACTAGGTCAGGGTAGAGAAAATGTTAAGAAATTCTTAGAAGACAACATGGATTTAACTAATGAAATAGAAGCAAAGGTAAGACATTACTATCACTTAGATGGTACTTCTCCAGAAGATGATGAAGTAGAAGATGTAAAAGCTACAAAAGCAGCTAAAGAAGATAAAAAAGACGAGAAAACAGTTTAATTTAGGATAAAGTTCAAATATATAACGATAAAAAAGAGAGTTTTACAACTCTCTTTTTTTATGTTTATGATTATTTAAAAAGATTTCTTATAAAGTTTCTTATACCCCCCACAACTTTTCCAATTAAAAAAGAAATAGCTATATTTACAAATTGAATAGCCATAACCCAAGGCATAAAAACAACAGCAACTGTTTCAATACACCATAAAACACTTACAAATGTAACAGCACCAGGTCCAAAAAGCAAACCAGAACCAATTATAGAAGCTGTTATTAAAAATTGAAATTCTAACATAATACACCTCTTAAGTTAAATTTTAATATGAATAATATACAATGATTTTTAATAAAAAGTCAAGAAGTAAAAATAATCAAAATAAAATATTAAAATAATTATTATAAAAAATTTTTTTGAAATAAGAATAAAAAATATAAATAGTGGTATAAATATAAAAAATATGAAAAAATTGTGAATAATATTACTATCATTGTGTTTCCTCAATCTTGACATGATTATGAAAACATTATAAAATTAAAAGAGGGTATTTTATCCAAACTTAACTATATCCAATAAAATAATAAATTCTTTAAAAAGTTGAAGATGCTAAAATACAAGAGTTAATATGAAAGTGGAAAATGAACAAATTAAGGGAGGAATCCTGAAAACTACTGTTTTTTACGGTAGTTCTGAATACTAAAGAGGAGGTGGATGTCATAGATAAGATATTAGTGGCGTTAGGTTGCGCAATAGTCGGAATAATAGTAGGTTATTTTGTTAGAAGAAATATATCTGAAGCTAAAGTAGGTCAGGCAGAAACTAGAGCTAAAGAAATTATAGATAAAGCAAACCATGATTCTGAAACAGTAAGAAAAGAAAAACTATTAGAAGCTAAAGAAGAAATTCACAAATTGCGTACAGAAGCAGAAAAGGAAAACAGAGAAAGAAGAAACGAAGTACAGAAGTACGAAAGAAGAGTTTTACAGAAAGAAGAAAATCTTGACAAAAAAACATCTGAACTTGAATCAAAAGAAGCAAATCTTAGAGACAAAGTGAAAGCATTAGACAAAAAAGAGGAAGAAGTAGAAATTATAAAGCACAAACAGCTTGAAAAACTTGAAAGTATTTCAGGAATAAGCTCAGAAAAAGCTAAAGAAATTATACTTACAAATGCTGAAAGAGATGTTAGACGTGAGATGTCTATAATGATAAAAGAAGTAGAATCTCAGGCAAAAGACGAAGCAGAAAAGAAAGCAAGAGAAATAATAGGATATGCTATACAGAAATGTGCAGCAGATCACGTTGCCGAAACAACTGTTACAGTTGTAAATCTTCCAAATGACGAAATGAAAGGAAGAATAATCGGTAGAGAAGGTAGAAACATAAGAACACTTGAAACATTAACAGGAATAGATCTAATAATAGATGATACTCCTGAAGCAGTTATACTTTCTGGATTTGACCCTATAAGAAGAGAAGTAGCTAGAATAGCTCTTGAAAAACTTATAGCAGATGGTAGAATACATCCAGCAAGAATAGAAGAAATGGTAGAAAAAGCTAGAAAAGAAGTTGATAATATAATAAAAGAATATGGAGAACAGGCAGCATTTGAAACAGGTGTACATGGACTTCATCCAGAACTTATAAAACTTCTTGGTAGATTAAACTACAGAACTAGTTATGGCCAGAATGTTCTTAAACATTCTATAGAAGTTGCTCATATAGCTGGTATAATGGCATCTGAATTAGGTGTAGACGTTAAATTAGCTAAGAGAGCCGGTCTTCTTCATGACATAGGTAAATCTGTTGACCATGAAATGGAAGGTACTCATGTTGAAATAGGTATGGACTTATTAAGAAGATACAAAGAATCTAAAGAAGTTATACATGCTATGTCAACTCACCACGGAGATTACGAACCACAGACTATAGAAGCTGTATTAGTTACAGCTGCAGATGCTATATCAGCAGCTAGACCTGGTGCTAGACGTGAGACTCTAGAAGCATATATTAAGAGACTTGAAAAACTTGAAGAGATAGCCAATTCTTATGAAGGTGTAGAAAAATCATTTGCAATACAGGCTGGTAGAGAAATAAGAATAATGGTAAAACCAGAAGAAGTTAGCGATGAAGAATTACATCTATTAGCTAGGGATATGACTAAGAAGATAGAAGAAGGACTTGAATATCCAGGCCAGATAAAAGTAAGCATAATAAGAGAAACTAGAGCAATAGAATATGCAAAATAATGAATTAAAAAGCTATCTCGTATGAGATAGCTTTTTATGTATAAAATATAAATTTAATAGCTATAAAAAAAGGGAATAGAGATACATATGTTTAAATATATAATAGAGAATATAAGGGGGGAGATTTAATGAACTATTACGAAAATATAAATTCGCAATTAGAGGCCCTGAAGCTTAAAGAAATAGAAAAAACATTTTATGAAAAGATAAAAAATGAGGGAAGGATAATTCCTAAGGTTATACCTTTTAAAGGTGTAAATACTGACATGCTTTACATAAAAGATAATAAAGTTTTATTTCTTAAGTTTATGAATACTACTGATGAGTTATTCTCTATATTGGATGAAGAACTTTTAGAGATAATGAGCGAAGAATACGACTTATTAAAAATAAAAATGCAGCAAAATCACAATCAGATATCATACGACTATATGTTTGTAATGCCTTATGTAAGCATAGATGATGTATATGAGTACGGTGACTTTGTAAAGAATAATATAATCGACAAAGAAGGATTTGAAGCGCTTATGAACGATGAAAAATCTTTAGATGATTATATGAAGGACGAAAATGATGAGATAATTTTAAACTTATTCCTATTTGATGTTTGCTCTGAATATTACATTTTAGACAGCAAACTTCATCTCAATAAGGATTTTAAAAAGATTTCTTTCTTTAGTAATGAATATGAGTATACAGCAGCTGTTATGGAAAATAGCCAGATTGTAGAAGCTGATTCAATACATTATGGAACAACTCTTTACAATGGTGCGTCAGGGACGGGAAAAACGGCTCTAATGCTTAGTAGGGCTATAAAGCTATCAAAGATATACCCACACCATAAATTCCTTATAATAACGGAAAATAAACAGTCTAGTAGTGATTTAAGAGAGAA
>OFOU01001690.1_pt1 | contig 12609 bp, 18 predicted proteins | sample 1542061 | NCBI WGS metagenome assembly OFOU01 (sample SAMN04209239, study PRJEB22552) | human gut metagenome | biome: gut; material: feces | host: Homo sapiens | place: USA: Oklahoma
TGATATTGGAAAATCAAAAGATACATATAGAAATCGGAAACAAAAACTTCTTGCGCTAAAAGCGTTCATTACTGGCAATCTTGAAATCGTAACTATGTTCTATGAAGGAATTGATCAATCCCAAATCTGGAAATGGCTAGACTATGCAGAGACACATGATATGGAAGGGTTAATGCTGTCATTAGATGCACCATATGAGTGCAAGCGTACTAAAACTTTATTAAAAGTTAAGAAGTTCTATTCTTGTGATATTCGGTGTATCGGAGTTGAAGAAGGGAGCGGACGCAATAAAGGAACATTAGGAGCATTAATTTGCGATTATAAAGGAAATCGAGTAAATGTCGGATCAGGATTCTCCGATGCAGATAGGAAACATCTTTGGTTGAATCCAAACAATGTTGTTGGGCATATTATTTCGGTTAAGTATAAAGAGGAAACTAAGAATAAGGATGGAGGAATATCTATTCAATTCCCTGTTTTCGAATGCGTAAGATTCGACAAGGATGAGCCAAGTTATAATTAGGAGGAATAACCATTGAACAGAATAAAAATTAAATTAGAGTCGCCTGAGCAAGTAACGGGCTTTATTAATCTTTGCTCAAAATACAATAACGACATCAATCTATATGACGGTAGCATGGTTATAGATGCAAAATCTGTCATAGGGGTATTTGGAATCCAGATGGGTAAAGAAATTGAGGTTGAGATGCTTGGAGCGCACAAGAATGAGATTATAAATTTTATGGAAGAAATCAGAGGATATGAGGTACATAATGAAAACTATATTCAATACAATTCTTGATGATTGGAAAAGGGTAAAGAATCATTGTAGAACTACTGACAATAAAGATTTTACGGAAAATAATGTAAATGACGAATTTAAGAAAAAGCTTTTGATTTCAGAACATTCACCGATTCGTCTGCTTGAATTTGATTGGTCGTGGAAGGGTATAAAATATTGGGTATCAACGGAGTGGTCGCGTCATCGCTTTGAAAAATTTATTAGCAGCCAGAGAGATGACCGCTTAAAAGATGGTACATCAAGAGATAAGAAAACTCAGGATGCTCTAGTTAACTTTGATGGGTACGCTAATATGCAAAATCTTATTGATACATGGAGGAAGCGTTTGTGTTTTCAGGCCACAAGAGAGGCAAGAGAACTGGCAGAAGATTTTAAATGCGAACTACAAAAAACTCATCCGTTGGAAGCTAATGTTTTGGTTCCGAATTGTATATATCGCCTAGGGTGTCCAGAATTTAAACCATGTGGACTTTATGATGAATTTTACACCTGGTGTTTTGAAAATAGAGAAAAGTCTGTAGGCGATATGACAATACAGGAACGATACGACCTATATAATATTTTCTATAATATGAAGGCGGGTGATTAAATGTTAACAATAATTACTGGGAAATCAGGAGCGGGAAAGTCAACAATTGTAAAAGAGTTGGAGAAATACGGCTTTCACCCAGTCTTGACTACAACCACCAGACCTAAGAGGGAGAAAGAAATACAGAATGTTGATTATCATTTTGTATCCAAAGAAGAATTTTTAGAGAAAATTGATCAGAATTACTTTGCTGAATATAAGGTTTATAAAACAGAATTAGGAATATGGTATTACGGGTCAGCTAGAGAAAATATAGAGAGTGCTGGCGAAAAGGATATTATCATACTTACGCCAGAAGGTTATAGAGATGTGGTTAAAGAGTATCCCAGCTTGGAGTACCGATTGGTCTATATCTATGCCAATAATCAGACCATTAAAAATCGACTGATGAAACGTGGAGACAAAAAAGAAGAGGCTGATCGGCGGCTCCGCCAAGACTACGAAGACTTTAAGGGAGTGGAAAACTTAGCACATAGAATTGTTTACAACAATGAGAATGATAAACTGTGTGATGTTGTAAACAAGATCAGAAAGTATTTAGAGGTAAATTTTGAACATGCAGAAACCAAAACTAATTCTTGATTTCGATGGTTGCATAGTAAATTCAATCAAGGCCATTGTAGATTTATACAATGAAGATTTTCACTATTACGATAACTATAAGTTTGTTAATTGGTGGGATATAAATACATGGGAATTTTCTGAATGTAGTTGCGCAAGTGGTGAATACATAAACCAATATTTTAATCAAGAACGTTTTTTTGATAGACTTGAATTTATGCCTTGGGCAAAAGAAGTAATTACAGTACTTGAAAAGATATATGATATAACGATAGTTTCACATGGATATCCGCCCAATTTAATTCTGAAGCAATTCTGGATCGAATCAAACTTTTCTGATCTAAAGTTTATTGGAGTTGACTTAAATAAATGCAATGACAAATCTTGTATTGATATGACTGGAGCCTCTTTTTTGGATGATAATGCTAAGAATTTGTATAGTAGCAATGCTAAGCATAAGATTTGTTTTGGAGAAGAATATGAGTGGAATCGTAATTGGAAAAATGAACGATTAGTTAATTGGTGTGATGTTTATAGAAAGTTTGTAGGAGGTGAGATAAGAGAATTTTGATTACAACAAGCGGTATGTTAGCACGAGAGCTACATAAAGATGATGATTCCTTTCTGACGGTAATGTTAGAAGGTAGAGAATATATTATTGAAAGTATTGGTAGGGTGCCAGATTTTGTTGATGCTCCTACATCACATAAGTGCCTAAATATTCGTGACGGCGGAGAGGGGCATATTAAACGATGATCAGAGAAGATAAAAAGCTACTCATTGAATTGATATGTAATGAACAGACAAAAATGATAGTAAAGGACCATACAAAATATGAGTCTGATAAGTATAAGCACCTGGAGGAACTGAAGGTTAGAATAAAAAATATGTGAGGTAGATAAAATGGTAAAAGTTTTAAAAAGAGATTGTTCAGAGGTGGATTTTGATAAAGCTAAAATCTCAAGAGCAATCATGAAAGCAATGAAAAATGGTGGTGTAATACAACCAAAGATTGCAGATACCATAGCAGATGAAATTGAGAAATCTTGCTATAACGACGAAATGATAAGTATTTATGATATCGAGAATATGGTTTTCCAGAAGCTGATAGACAAAAAAGCTGTACTTACGGCACAAGCGTATGAAGGATACCGAAAGACCAGAGAATTTCAGCGAGAAATGTCTAATACAACTGATGAAGAAATTCAAGAATTATTAGGTGGAATCAACGATTACTGGAATAGCGAAAATTCAAATAAAAATCCAAGGTTGGTTACTACACAGCGTGACTATATGGCGGGCATTGTTAGTAAAGATATATCAAGGAGATTTTTACTCCCTCCAGAAATTGTCCAGGCTCATGAAGAAGCGATACTTCATTTCCATGATATGGATTATTTTGCCCAGGCTACGCATAATTGTGATTTGCTAAATTTGGAAGATATGCTTCAGAATGGCACAGTTATCAGTGAAACATTAATAGAGAAACCGCATAGCTTTTCTACGGCATGTAATATTGCAACTCAGATTATTGCCCAGGTTGCATCGTCACAGTATGGAGGGCAAAGCATTTCCTTAGCACACTTGGCACCATTTGTTGATATTAGTAGACAGAAAATTAGAAAAAAAGTAGAGCATGAAGTGGATGCGTTACTCAAGTCAAATTCTGTTCGTAGCTATTTTAATTATCCTGATTATGTAGAAACGGTTACGAATGAACGCTTGATGGATGAGATTAAGAAAGGAATCCAGACCATCCAATATCAGGTCATTACTTTGATGACTACCAATGGTCAGGCACCATTTTTAACGGTATATTTATATCTTAATGAAGCTAAGGATAAGCAAGAAAAGGCTGATTTGGCCTTACTTATTGAAGAAACATTAAAGCAACGTTGCCAAGGTGTGAAAAATGAACAAGGTATATGGATCACACCAGCATTCCCTAAACTGATTTATGTCCTAGAGGAAGACAATGTTTCGGAAGATAGTAAGTATTGGTATTTGACTGAATTAGCCGCAAAATGTACAGCAAAGCGTATGGTTCCGGATTATGTCTCTGAAAAAGTAATGCTTGAACTGAAGGGAGATGTCTATACCCCAATGGGATGTAGGAGTTTCCTTACTCCAGACCGCTTCACAGAAAAAGGTGTCGGGAATATTGCAAAAGCAATGAATTATGAAGAAGGAAAACATAAATACTATGGCCGATTTAATCAGGGTGTAGTAACAATTAATCTGCCAGACATAGCCTTATCTTCGGGTGGCGATTTTGATAAATTCTGGGAACTATTTGAGGAAAGAACAGAACTTTGCCATAAAGCACTTCGTATTAGACACGAACACTTAAAAGGAACACCTTCAGATGTTGCTCCTATTCTTTGGAGATACGGGGCATTAGCACGATTAGACAAAGGTGAAACTATAGATAATCTTTTATATTATGGTTATTCAACTATTTCCTTAGGATATGCCGGATTATACGAATGTGTAAAGTATATGACTGGGAAGAGTCATAGTGATGAAGGTGAAGGAGAGGCTTTCGGACTTGCGGTAATGCAAGCTCTAAACGATAAATGTAACCACTGGAAAGAGAATGAAAATATTGATTATAGTGTTTATGGAACTCCATTGGAATCTACTACGTACAAATTTGCGCAAAAACTTCAGGAGCGTTTTGGTGTAATAGAAGGAATTACAGATAGAGATTATGTCACTAATTCTTATCATATTCCAGTATTTGAAAAGATTGATCCTTTTGAGAAATTACGTTTAGAGGCCAAATTTCAGAAATTAAGTCCTGGAGGAGCTATTTCATATATTGAAACATGCAATATGCAAGATAATATTCCTGCTGTGTTGGAGATTCTTAAGTTTATCTATAACAACATTATGTATGCTGAATTAAATACAAAGAGTGATTATTGTCAAGTATGTGGATACGATGGTGAAATCCAGTTATTAGATATCGATGGAAAACTTGGTTGGAGATGCCCAAATTGTGGTAATGAGGATACTAATAAAATGAACGTTGCAAGACGTACCTGCGGATATATTGGAACTGCAACAAATGGGTGGAACCAAGGACGATTAGATGAATTTCAGAATAGGTATGTTCATGTAGATGATCATGCAGTAGAGAATTAGGGGGAAACTACATTGCGCTTTGCTCAGATACGCAACATGGACATCAGCAATGGAGAGGGTATAGGTGTTGCCCTCTTCGTCCAGGGTTGTCATTTTCATTGTCACAATTGTTTTAATTTTGAAACATGGGATTTTAAGGGTGGATCAGAATGGACCAAAGAAACAAAATTACAGTTTTTAGACCTTATTAGCAAACCATTTGTTAAAAGGGTCAGTATTCTTGGTGGTGAACCATTGGCAGATGAAAATGTAGATGAAATTTGTATGTTGTTAAATGAAATCCGCTATACTTTTCGAGATAAAATCATTTGGTTGTATACAGGCTATACCTTCGAAGAATCATTTGATTATAGCTGGCAAGAAAAAGCAGACCTAAGGTTTAGTGAAAATCCTTTAGAACGCAGATTGGATTTAATTAAAACATGTAGGCAAAATACCATTAAATTATGTGATGTGCTTATAGATGGAAAATATATGGACGATGAGCGAGATTTAAATCTTAAATGGTGTGGCAGTAAGAATCAAAGAGTTATTGATGTTCAAAAATCACTTCTTAACGGAGAAATAGTTTTATGGACAGCATGAATCAGAACTGTATGGCGTATTTCCAAGAGGAGGTACGCCAATATAAGATAATGTTAGATGGAGTATTAAGTAAAGAGTATAGAGAATATCTAATTAGGAAGTTACTTATGTTCCAGTATGTTATAAATCTATTGAAGGAGTGTGGGGATGATAATACTAAAACTACATAATGATGTGACACCAGAGAAATTAATCAAGGCAGGATTTCGACAGCAATCAGAAAATAAGCTGCTCTTTAGAATGAGGGATCGACTTTATAAGGATACAATTTCACTATCAATCAAAATAGATTTGTCAAAGGAACCAGATGAACAGATTGAGTGGTATGTGATTGATAACAATACTGGTATGAGCTATAGTACATTCTATTTTACACCAAATTCATGTAAGGATCTGGTAAGAGATACGGTATATAGAACATTTCGTGAGGTATTAAACGAGTTAGATAAAAGAGAAGTATTGTATATGGATGGTGACGAAAATGGAAACAAGAATAGCAAAATTTGAAAAGGTATCAAGAGAACAATTTTATAAAGATATGGTTGAGTCTTTTGGTATTCAATACGGATTACCTGAAGATGGATTTCTTGATGAAATTTACGAGAGAATCAAACTACCACAAAGAGCCACAATGGGTTCGGCTGGATATGATATTTTTACACCAGTACATATTATACTGGAGCCAGGTAAGACAATTAAAGTGCCGACTGGTATCAGATGTAGTATTAATCCGGGATGGTTTCTTGGTATTTTACCACGCTCCGGCCATGGTTTTAAGTATGGTGTACGCCTGAGTAATACTTTTGGAATAATTGATGGTGACTATTTTTCATCTGATAACGAGGGGCATATTTTTGTAAAGTTGATTAATGATTCATGTATCTGCAAAACAGTAGACATACCAGCATGGCAGGGGATGGCACAGGGGATTTTCTTACCCTTTGGAGTTACGGTAGATGATGAGTGCAACACGGTACGAAATGGTGGTTTCGGGTCAACTGACCAAGGTAAGAATTGATATAACAAACACCAAAATTTGTAAATTAAAAAATAGATAGCGAATAGGAGTTGTCTTATAGGAAAAAATACCCATTAACAACTCCTACATATATATTACTTATTCAATACCAAGATGATTAAAAATAAAATCAACAAATTATAATCCATAATCTCACCCCTTTTTCTTTTGTATTTATTGACTTCCTTAAGTATACCATAATCTCAATTTTGAGTGATTTTGGGTAGCATTCCAAATTATCAGGTATACATTCGAATTATTTCTGTTAGCATTATGAATTAATTAAGGTAGACATATATTAAAGTGACGTTTCTTAATAATTCTTACAATAATATTACAAAAAACGAAAGAGATATTCCATAAGGAGAATGTAAGGTGAGTGTATGATTTATTATAATAGGAGACATACATGAAAAAATTATTATATATAGGGATTATAGCCTTATCCCTATCTTTAGTCATGCCCATGGCAGCATGGGCAGAAGAAATTATAGAAACCGTTTCTATAACGGCACAGATTGAAACAATGAAAGAAGCATTTACTGAGGCTTTAGAATCTAAAACAATGTATGCAAACAAAGCCGGAGTCAATATCCGGGAGAAGCCTGATATAGAATCAAGAATTCTTGACCAGACCATGTTGAATACCTCGTTTGAAGTAATTGGCGAATATGACGGATGGTCCATGATAACCACAGAAGATGGTTATGCATATGTCAAATCTGAGTATCTTTCTGATACAGAAATTGAACCCCCACAATATACGGAAAAAGATTTATATATACTGGCTCACGTTATCTGTGGGGAAGCACAGGGCTATTCTGGTGAGGAACAGCGCTATGTAGGGTCTGTTGTCCTTAATCGGGTAAAACATCCAAAATTTCCTGATACAATTGAAGATGTGGTATTCCAGAGAGGTCAGTATGCATGTGTAAGCGATGGAAATTACTATCGAGAGCCAACACCACAAAATTGGGCCAATGCGCAATGGCTGTTAGAAAACGGTAGTGTTTTGCCTAATAGTGTGATATGGCAATCAAAGGGAGAACAAGGGAGTGGGGTGTACCTAAAAACGAAATGGCATAGCTATTGCTATTAATTATAGAAGAAAGAGGATTGTTTATAGCTATAATAATATGATAAGAAATAAAATAATGGAAGGTACTTGGCTACTGTAATTTGATTAAAAAGTGGTGATGAGGATAAAAAAGAAAAAGTCTGAAATTATCGACCCATTGTCTTTTGATTCTTCAAGTGCTATGATAAACAGTATAGATAATATACAGATATTATTAGCTAATATGAAAAAAGAAGAGGAATTAAGACAAAGGGCTAAGTATCTGCATGAACAACATTACAAAATATCAACATCCAAAACAGGAAGCGTCATGACTTGGGTTTTTGACCCAAGTAAGGAGAATAACAGAAGAAAAATAAAAAAAACAACAATGGACGCTTTACTGGACGAATTAGTATCTATTTATATAAAGGAAGGTGAGGCAGAGGATTATGTAGAAGAGCATCATGATATAATTGATGCACATTCCCAAGCTCAAAAAGAAGATACAAAACATAAGACAATAACATTCCGGGAGTTTTATTCTGAATGGTTAAGTTATCAAGGGCTAGACCATGATGGGGCTACCATAGTAAGATATGATGTTGATTGGAATAAGTATTACGTCAATGAACCTCTATCAAAGGATATCATTGATAATCCGATCAAGGATATTAAGCCAATCCAAATTAAAGTATGGGCGTATAAGCTTATTGAAAAGTACAAAATGACATCAACTAAGTATTATAATGTCTCAACAATACTTCGTCAGGGATTAGCTTTCGCTGCTTCTGAGGACATTGGAATTATTGACACATCACCTTTTAAAGTGATAATCAAGAAGTCAGATAAAAAATTCAAGCATGCGAAAAAGCCTGAAAACAAAACTCAGGTATTTAATTTGGCGGTTCTAAAAAAATTAATTGACTTATGTTGGGAAGATTACAATGATAAGGATAAACAATATCTAACACCACTTGCAATATTATTTATGATAGAGACTGGGGTTAGGATAGGAGAGCTGTTGGGATTGTTTTGGAATGATGTTGAAGCTGATACTGTAAACATTAAACGACAGTATGGGCGTATTTATGATAATGGGGTTCTAGCTGGATACGATTTAAAAGAGTATACAAAATCTGAAGCGGGTGAACGTTCCATTCCATTGACCAATGAGGCAATCAAAATTCTTCAAGAAATTCGCAAGTATTATTTAAGGAAAGGTATCATTACGGAACGGATATTTGAGAAAGTTGGTTACTCGGCAACCAGAAATAAACTTTATAGGTATTGTGACAAGATGAACGAAATAAGAAAATCCAATCACAAAATCCGGAAGACATATGTTTCTCGCTTGCTTTACAACGGCCTATCAATAAATGATGTGAGAGAATTGGCCGGACATAACAGTGAGCAGACAACGTTGCGTAACTATACTTTCGGCGTTGAGACTGATGAAGAATTGAAAACTCATGTCAAGGAAGCCTTAGCTTTATAAAAAACGTACCCAAACGTACCCAAACTTTTGGTTTGGGGTGGGTACAGGACATTGGGAAAATGTTGAAAAAGTACGTAAATACGTTGCTTTTGAGTCTAAAAATGCGCATATGGAGCACGGGTTCGAATCCCGTATGCTCCATTGAAGAGAGTACATAGAATAGAGATTTTTCTGTATATACTAATTATGAAACTTGCGAATGGCTTAGGCCATTCGCATTTGTTGTATATGGGAAGATGTATAGATTTGCGCTCTGTGAGGCAGCGCCGTTGATTATGTGGCATGGGAAGTTACAACACGGCTGGGGGAGATTTATAACCATACTCCCCAGTCGCCATAGTTAAATGTGCCGCTGCCATGATGAAGTTTTCCGTCTGCTTCAAGCTGCTCAAATGCTTTTCGCATACGAAATAAGATTTCCGGCTGTATATCCAGTGAATGATGGGCAGGAAATACTTTCTTTACCGGCAGGGAAGAAATCTTTTTTAGTGAATTAAGATATGCCTCCGGGTCGGTAGATGGATAATAGGCAAAGAGTATATCCTTGTAAACCAAATCGCCTGTAAATAAATACCCTGTATCTTTCTCCCAAAAACACAAATGTCCCGGTGAATGTCCCGGCGTATGAAACACTTCAACCTGCCTCCCGCCAAGGTCAATTATATCATGATCAGTCAGAACCTTTGACGGCACCCCCTGAAAAAACTCATAATCGTTTACATCAAAGCCGTCAGGTAAATTGCAGCGGTCAGCAACCATCTCTTTAATTGTTTCTATGGATAAAGGGAACTTGCCATTCAGCCAGTCCAATTCTTCAGCATGAGCGTAAAAATCCGGAAAATATTTGTGTCCTCCAATATGATCCCAATGAATATGCGTTGCAACTGCCGTAATGGGCTTGTCCGTGAGTTTTACGACCTCATCAAATATGTTTGAAATACCAAGTCCTGTGTCAATAAGCAAGCTTCGTTCCCTTCCGTTCAGCAAATAGCAGTGCGTTTCCTCCCAATGCCGGTATTCACTGATAATGTAGGTATTTGAGTCTGTTTTATCTATTGTAAACCAGTTGTCCATTGTTTTATATCCTCCGCTTTGCCGGTTTGCTTCATTGTCTAAACCATCAGATTTAATTTTAAATAAAGGAAACTAAACCTCTAATGCCAGTTCAACGGCCTGTTTTGCGTGTATCACGGTGGTATCAAAAACAGGCAGCGAAGAATCGGTCTGATGTATAAGAAGCCCGATTTCAGTACAGCCAAGGATAACGCCATGGGCTCCCTTTGCCTTTAAATTATCAATGACTCTCTGGAATTGTCTGCGGGATTCTTCCCGGATATTACCTACGCAGAGTTCATGGAAGATAATATCATTCACAGTATCAATATCCGCGGCATCCGGGGTAATAACGTCTATACCTCTGTCAATTAACCTCTGCTTATAAAAATCCTGTGTCATCGTATATTTTGTGCCCAACAAGCCCACTTTCCGAATCTGACATGCCAGAAGCTCTTGTGCGGCGGCATCCGCTATATGTATAACCGGAATCTGTATCATGGATTCGATTTGAGGAACTACCTTGTGCATTGTATTTGTGCAGATCAGAATGAAGTCCGCACCTGCAGCTTCTATGCTTTTAGCTGCCTTTCCCAGTATGTCACCACTCTTTTTCCAGTCGCCGTCTGACTGACATTTTTCGATCTCGTCAAATTCCACACTGTAAAGAATAACCTTTGCAGAATGAAGTCCGCCAAGCCGTCTTTTAACTTCCGCATTTATAATCTGGTAGTATGAAACTGTACTTTCCCAACTCATTCCGCCAATCAGCCCAATTGTTTTCACTTTTTGACCTCCTCTGTTTCCGATTTGATTTAGTAAATTATATCACACATTCATTTGCTTTGGAACGACGACTTGGGAGTGCATCAAGGAAAACAATTGTAATGCACTGACGGAAGAAGGCAGCTGAGAAGGCAGCTAAGAAAACAGATAAGAAGACAGATAAGAAAAATGTAATAGATTCTTCAGCATATCGTATTTGACATTCATCATACAGCATGCTATAATCAGTTCCAATAAAAGGGAGTAGCGAACCACCAGAAGGTGGATTTTAAATCGTCATCTCGGTGCCGGAGGCACCCGTATAAAATGAAATGTGCAAGACTTTTATTGTGGCAGGGAGCCAGCCACCATAAAGGTCTTTTTTTCTCTGATGCAAAGCTGGCGGTAATACCTGCCTCGCACAACATCAAGGTATTGTTTATCGCAGAAAGGAGAAAAGAATGGAGAGAAAAAGCAGACAACAGGAAATCAGTGAGGCATTAATGGCAGCAGATATGGCTTCCATGAGCCTGCAAAAGGCGGAGGAACTGCTGCAGAAGGCAAGCAGTTGGGGAATCTGGGATATGCTGGGCGGCGGATTTTTCAGCACCATGTTTAAGCATAACCGGATGGATGAGGCCCAGGCAGCCATGAATGAGGCAAGGGGACATCTGCGCAGATTAAAGAGAGAATTGCTGGATGTAAACCTGACCGGGGATTTAAAGATGGATGTGGGAAGTTTTCTTACCTTTGCCGATTACTTTTTTGACGGTGTCATAGCTGACTGGATGGTGCAGTCTAAAATAGGGGATGCCCTGAACCAGGTCAGGGAAGCCAGACGCCAGGTGAGCAGTATCAGGAAACGTCTCCAGGAGATGAGGCAGACACTGGAAACAGAACAGGAAGGAAGGTAAGGTATATGGGATGTCTTGGAAATGTATTATGGTTTATATTCGGCGGATGTATAAGCGGCTTATCATGGCTCCTGACAGGCTGCCTGTGGTGCATAACGATCATAGGAATACCGGTGGGACTGCAGTGCTTTAAGTTTGCAGGCCTGAGTTTCTTTCCCTTTGGAAAGGAAGTGGTCTACGGCGGGGGAGCGGCCTCCCTGCTTCTGAATATTATCTGGCTGCTGGTTTCCGGTTTGCCCCTGGCCATTGAGTCAGCCATCATCGGAGTACTGCTTTGTATTACCATCGTGGGCATACCCTTTGGGCTGCAGCAGTTCAAGCTGGCGAAACTGGCCCTGATGCCCTTCGGAAGCCAGATTGTCTGAGATTTGATATGAAAACAGACCGGGGTAATCTGGCACAGTGCAGTTATTTTCTGATAATAGAGGACAGAACGCCGCGGTTTTGATATACTAATACACAAGAGATAACAGGGAAGCAGACGCAGCTGTCAATATCCGCTTTACAGGGCGTACTGGGAGTCTGCGTCTGTTGTGCTTCCGCTGCAATCAGTATAATCACAGCAAATGAAAGTGAAGGGATGGATATGTCATCAGGAAAGATTACCATGGATGATATTG
>OFOU01001719.1_pt1 | contig 12428 bp, 11 predicted proteins | sample 1542061 | NCBI WGS metagenome assembly OFOU01 (sample SAMN04209239, study PRJEB22552) | human gut metagenome | biome: gut; material: feces | host: Homo sapiens | place: USA: Oklahoma
TAATATCTACTCTAGAAACAGAAAAAGCTCTCTTCAGTTTGGATTTATTATTATTTTTATTTACCTTATTTGAATGAATTTCGTTTCTAAACGGAATTATAAGAATATCTATATTATCTATATTATCTAATAATTTATCAGCAATATCCTTTTTAAATTTCCTTTTAAATTTGCCTTTATCAGAGTGATCTCTACCAATTATTATTTTAGTTACATTTCTTACCTTAGAATATCTAATAATTTGCTCTTCTGGGTTTTCACCATGTAATATTACTACTTCTGCACCCAATTTTTTTGCAAGATTCATATTTTCGCCAAGCCTTTTTTTAGACTCTTGACTAATTGAAGACATATCTGATGGCTTAACATATATTGCAATCCATTTTGCTAAAGAAGAATCTGCTATTCTATACGCCGTTCTTATTACTTTTGATGAAGATATTGACGGACTTATACACGCTAATAATATATCTGATGTAGGTTTTACACCTGAATCAGCTTTTGACATTCTTGATATCTGAACTTCTTTATTGACACGATCTGCAGTTTTTCTAAGTGCAATTTCTCTAAGTGCAATTAAATTATCTTTTACAAAGAAATTTTCTTTAGCTCTTTCTGCTTGAGTTTTTTCGTAAATTTTACCTTCTTTAAATCTCTCTAATAATTCTTCTGGCTCAATATCAATAAGTTCTATTTGAGTATAAGAATCACCTATTACTTTATCTGGTACTGTTTCCTTTATATTGATATTTGTTATTATTTCCATAATATCATTTAGACTTTCAAGATGTTGAACATTCAAAGTTGTGTATACATTTATTCCTGCCAATAAAAGTTCCTCTATATCCTTCCATCTTTTATTATGTCTAGAACCTTTTGCATTTGTATGTGCAAACTCATCTACTAATATAGTGTGTGGTCTTCTTTTTAATGCAGCATCTATATCAAATTCATTCAATTTTATTCCCTTATATTCAACTTGCTTTACTGGAATTCTTTCTAAGCCATCTAATAAAGCCATTGTATCTGGTCTTGTATGGGGTTCTATGTATCCAACTACCACATCTATCCCATTATCTTGCAAGGAATGAGCCGCTTCTAACATCGCATAAGTTTTACCAACACCCGCAGCATATCCAAAGAATATTTTCAATTTTCCTCTTGAAGTTTCTTCTTCTTTAATTTTTTCGAGTATACTATCTGGATCTGGTCTTTCCATAGACTATACCTCCCTTTAATTGTAAAATTTATTCTCCTTTATTTTTTGTGAAACACAACTGTTATCATCATTAAAACACTTGTAAATAAATTAAATAAAAGTAGATACATAGCAGAAACATCTATTTTTAAGTATAAATTATTATTCATAATTATAGGTAATATTAATATTATTACAGCAATAGATTTTATAATCATTTTTATATAATCTATAACCTTTATTATTTTTTCGGATTTAATAACTTCCCTACTTATACCTATTATCATAGGTATTTTTGCAGGATCTGAGTCATTATCTATAATATCTCCAAAACTTTTTACATCTTCATTTGAATTTCCCATAACTATTGAAACATCTGCATTTGCTAGAGCATATATATCATTTTCTCCATCTCCTACAACAGCAGTTTTATCGCCAACACTTTGGCAATCTTCAACAAAATCCAATTTATTATCAGGGGTTGCCTCTGATATAAATTTATTAATTCCACATTCTGCTGCTATGGTTGCAGCTGTTAAAGGATTATCTCCTGTCGCTAATACTATATCATATCCACTATTTTCCAATTTTTTAAAAGATTTTTTTAACCCTTCTTTTACAATATCTTTTAAATAAATCACCCCTAATACTTTATCATTCACAGCTATTGATAAAGGAGTTCCCCCTTTCATAGAAATTTTTTTACTTATTTCTTTACATTCAATAGGATAAGTTCCTCCATTATCTTCTACAAATTTTTTTATTGCTTTTTCAGAACCCTTTCTAATTTTAAACCCTTCTAAATCACATCCACTAATTCTACTACCTAGTGCAAATGAAATAGGTTTAATATCCTTTTGACCAATATATTTTCCTCTTAAAGAATACAATTTTTTTACATATACTAATATACTTTTTCCTTCTGGAGTATCATCATATGCTGAACTCAATGCTGCAGCTTCTGCAACATCATCTTCAGATATGTTTCTAGCAGGATAAATTTTTATTGCCTCTCTATTACCAAATGTAAGGGTTCCTGTTTTATCTATTAAAATTGTTTTTACATCAGCTAATTTTTTTATTGAATTTATATTTTTTAAATCTATATTATAATATTTTAAAATTTCACCTTTAAATAGCTTTAAAAATTTAAAAATATTATATATATCATCTGGCAATATTGCTATGTATATACCTAAAAAATAAAATATTTTTTCAAACAAATCTATTTTATTGTAATGTGAATATACAAGTATAATAAGTATTGCTACAATTATTGATAATACAGTCCTTTTATTTTCTCTTGATCTTCTATCTAAATCATCTATAACTCTTTTATTTATTGTTCTTTTATTTTTAATTTCACCAAAATTTGATTTTGCTTTAACTACTAAAGAATCCGATATTAGTTTAGTTCCTTCTTTTATTGAATCTCTTTCGCCACCTTCTTCAACCAAAACAGCTGCACTTTCACCTGTTATACAGCTTTCATCTAAAAGAGCTACTCCATCAATCACTGTTGCATCACAAGGAACTATATCTCCTCTATTTAATATAAAAATATTTCCTTTTTTTATATCTTTTACATCTATTTTTTCAGCATATCCATTTTCTAAATCAACAATTTTTGTTACTGTTTTTGTTTTTTCTTTTGATTTTATCTCTCTTGTTATATCTTTTTCATACTTAGAGTTAAAGTATCTTATCAGTATACTTAAAAATGCAACTAAAAGTGAAAATAAAAATACATATATATCTATATTAGATGCATTTTTATCAAAAACTCTTGCTACTAACATAAAAAACATAACAGTTATAGATATAATTATAGAAACAGATTTTAAGCTTTTTCTTATATATCCAAATTTTAAATCTCCATTTACATCTTTATTTGCTTTATATTCATATATACCTGATAATATTTTCATATACAACACCCTTTCATATTTCTTATATCTTAAATATAACAGTTAAAATATAAAGCTAGGATAAAAATGTATTCTTTAAGCATTAAGATTATATAAAGATTGTATAGATACTAACTAACATCATTTTTATTATGGCAAAAAATTCTCTTACATAAAATACTGGTATCAAATACCACTTAGTTCTTTCTGTATAAAAACTTATATTTTTATAACCATCCATTTTTGCATACTTGTTGCTTCTAAAAGCGTGAAAATCTGTAGTCACTACCTTAACATCTACATCAGCTACATTTTTCTTGCTGTCGTTTTCAATTTTATCTCTAGAAAACTCAAAATTCTGCATAGTGTTTACAGATTTATCTTCCTTGATAATCATCTGTGGTTTAATTCCTCTTTCAACAAGATATCTTTTCATAGCCTCGGCTTCAGAGATATTTTCTCCATCGCCCTTTCCACCAGATACAATTATTTTACAATCATCGTCGTTGCTTTTTACATATTCAAGTGCTCTATCAAGCCTTCCTTTAAGTGTAAGCCCTGGCTCATTCCCCATCACTCTAGCTCCCAAAACGATGATATAGTCACAGTTTTCCGTACTTTTCTTAGGAAATGCGATAATCATTCCCTCAACAGCAACGAATATTATAATCGCCACAGCTGCACAAATTTTTACAATCATATATAACCACCTATGTTTTTTAATCTTATCTCTAGTGAAGTGGTACACCAAGCAAATTGTTCCAAGTACAAAGAAAAATCCGCTAAATGCAACCCCATTCATAGCGAAAAACAGTATTCCAAAATATAAATAGAAAACAATCGCTAAAACTAGGCTAATACTCATAAAATCACCGCCCTATTTTAATCTACTTTCTGTACAACTCAAATGCAGTATACTCATCTTTTTCTCTATATCCAAGTTTCTTAGCAAGTTCTATAGATCCTTTGTTGTGGGCATCCCAACTAGGATATATCCCTCTTTCCAAGCACTTCAATATTAAGCTTGCCCCACAAATAAGCGCATATCCATTTCTTCTATGCTGCTCATTTGTGTCTATCTCGATTTCAATTCCACCTTCAAAAGTGCAGTATGAAGATGCTCCAGACACGATTTCATTATTACTTCTATCCAAAAGAACAACTCCTATACCCTTTTTAGAATAGTCTTCGTAATTATTATAAATTCCAACCAAGTCCTTGCTCCACTCGTTTTCTAAACATCTATTGTAGATTTCTTCATCTATATCCAAAATTTCAAATCCTTCTTTTGCAGAACTTTTTATCTCGTTCAATTTCTCCACGTCAAACTGGCTCATATCTTCAAATGTAGAATATCTCTTAATCTCCTTTAACTCCGGCACACCTTCTAAATCTGAATTAAATGTATCTCTAACAAGTTCTGCCCACTTATCATTTTGAGGTATAATTATATCCATCTCACCTTTTTTATAATCATATTTTAAAAGATTTTCATTAGGCTCTCCTGCAAACATCCTAAAATCTCCAAGTACAGCAACAGCAGATTTGGGATTATCTAAGTCAAAAGAATGCACTTCTCCCATAATTCCCTGCAGACAAGACATCACGAAATTATTCTCCCAATCTCCAAACAAGCCTTTAACTTTTTCTATATCCTTAATTTTTACTATTTTATCCATAAAAACCTCTACAGTCCAAGCTCCTTTTTCTGAGAATTTCTACTAAGTCTCATTAAAAGCTCAAACACCTCTCTTATATCATCCTCGTATTTCTTATCTTTTAAATTATCTACAGCTTTCTGAAGAACAACTTCCTCCCTACTACTCTGTAACACTTCCATTTCGTTCTCTTTCTTATAACTAGCAACCTTTAAAACAGTTTTCATTCTCTTTTCAAAAAGCTGCACAATCTCTCTATCTATCTCATCTATTTCAACTCTATATTCATCAAGTTTAGTCATATTAATCTCCTTTTCAAATATCAACTATCTAAAATCTACATTCCGTAAAGCATATCCAAAACAGCTATTGCAGCTGCTGATTCAATCACACTCACAGCCCTCTGCACTATACAAGGATCATGTCTACCATTTACCTCGATTTCTGTATTTTTAACATCTCCACTAATTCTCAACTCAGCCACGTTTACAGTACGCTGCTTGATAGCAATTGAAGGTGTTGGTTTAATTGCAACGGTAAAGACAACTGGCATACCATTTGTAATTCCGCCGATTACACCACCATTATTATTGGTATAAGATAAAATATTTCCATTATCATCAACATACATCTCATCATTTGCCTCTGAGCCGTACATCTTAGAAATATCAAATCCCTCGCCAAACTCAATCCCCTTCACAGCGGGAATTGAAAACATCATACTAGAAATAACAGATTCTACAGAATCAAATATCGGACTTCCTACACCAGCATTTATCCCAACAATAGCACACTCAATCCTTCCACCTACAGAATCTAAATTCTCTCTAGCTTTTAAAATCTCAGCTTTCATCTCATCTTCAAGGCTCTCGTTTATTAGTGGAAAATCAGAATACGAAAGCCTTTCAATTAAATTATCATCTATATTAGTGTAATCAAAACTACTATCCTCAATCTCCTTTATAGACTTAATATGAGAAACAACCTTTATGCCCTTCTTTTCTAAAATCTGTCTACAAATCGCTCCAGCAAATACAATAGGGGCTGTTAATCTCCCAGAAAAATGTCCTCCACCTCGATAATCATTAAAACCATTGTATCTCACAAATCCAGTATAATCTGCGTGTCCAGGTCTAAAATTATCCCTTATCTGAGTATAATCTGCTGATTTTCTATCTTTATTCTTAATTGTTGCGCAAAGTGGAGTCCCAGTAGTTCTTCCTTCAAAAAATCCACTCACAATATTTGTTTTGTCGTCCTCTTTTCTTGCAGTAGACATCCTATTTTTTCCTGGCTTTCTTCTGTCCATCTGTCTTTCCACTTCATCCAAATCTATCTCAAAACCTGGCTCTAACCCGTCTATAACAACGCCGATTTCACTTCCATGCGACTCACCAAATACTGATATTTTTAAATTTTTTCCCCACATACTACTCATGCAAATCACCACCAATCACTTCAACGCATCCACCTAATTTTTCAAAGTCCTCAAAAAATCTTGGATAAGATTTAGAAATACACTCAGCGTCTTTTATAACTATCTCTTCCTCACAAATTGTAGACGCTATAGAAAGCATCATACAAATTCTATGATCCTTGTGGCTCCAAACCTCGCAGCCACCCTTTAACTTCTTATTTCCATTTCCGTAGATTATAAGAGAGTCTTCTCTCTCTTCTATATTTGCACCTAGTTTTGAAAGCTCTTCATTTATCGCACTAAGTCTATCACATTCCTTGATTCTAAGCCTTTTTGCATTGACAATCTCTGTCGTACCATTTGCAAATGCTGCACAAACAGAAAGAACAGGTATAATATCTGGACAATCTGTTGCGTCTATAACAGTACTATTTAAAGAGTTTACCTTCATTTTTATATCGTCGCACTCGTCGTAAACTCTCTCTCAACCCATTCTCTCAAGGATATCCACAGTAGCCTTATCTCCCTGAATTGAGTCCCTTCTAAGACCTTTTACATTCACATCGTTTCCAATGGCATCGGCACACAAGAAAAATGCTCCTTGAGAAAAATCTCCCTCTACTGTGTACTCATTAGAATCTGTGTTTTCTCCTTTACACTTATACTTTTGATTGCCCTTTATCCTAAACTTTCTATAATCATCGTGCTCAATCTCTATCCCAAAATCATTCATACTCTGCAATGTTATGTCTATATAGCTTTTAGACTCTATATTGTCCGTAACTTTTAGCACAGAATTTTCCTCTAAAATAGACAGTGCAAATAACATCCCTGTTATAAACTGCGAACTAATATTTCCAGGAATATCGTACTCTCCAGCACCTAGCTTTCCATCTATTTCAAGATAATTTTCTCCTTTTTCGTACTTAATTCCATTCTTATCAAAAATATCGTAGTAAACATCTAAAGGTCTTTTCCCTAGATTTCCACTCATCTCAAATCTACACTTATATCCAAGTACCGCAGCTATAGGAATCATAAATCTAAGAGTAGATCCTGATTCATTGCAGTTTATAACGTGTAAATCATTGTCAGTTTCTATTTCTTCTCCAGCATTTTTACGAATTCCTTCGATTTCTATACTCATATCGCCAACTTTTGAAACTGCTCCAAAAGATTTTACAGCATCAAGAGTTGCTTTTATATCATCAGATAATTCTATATTGTTTATAATACTTTTTCCTTCCGAAAGAGCTGCACAAATAAGCGCCCTGTGTGCAAAACTTTTTGATGGCGGAATTGTAAGCTCACCAGAAAGCTTTGACGGTTTTATCCTTATATCCATTAAAATTCCTCTCTTTTCTCTATTTCTTATAATTTAGTAATTTATATAATAATTAACAAATTAATTTCGTTATTTCACATCATTCTCTTTAAAAACTATAACATTCCATTCTTTTTAAACAAATGTATCCCAACTAATATTATTAAAATCATTATAACAATTGTAATAGGGTATCCATATGCCATACCAAGCTCTGGCATATACTTGAAGTTCATCCCGTATATACCTGTTATAATCGTAAGCGGTGCCGATATTGCAGTTAATATAGTCAGCTTTGTTATAAGTGAGTTTGTCTTTTCATTGACCTTTGAGTCGTAAATATCTAAAAGCTTATCTGCCAAATCTCTCGTTGCAATTGAAAACTCGTACAACTTATCTATACCAAAGTCTATCCCCTGCATATCGTTGTACTCCTCAAGCTCGACCTCTTTTAAAAACCTAACATCCTCGCTTACAGCATTATCTGTTATATAAATAAGCGGTCTAATATTTTTAACAACCTTTCTCGCAATTGCCCTAACTTTATTAATCTCTTCAATGTGGCTGCTGTTTACATTGTCCATCATATCATCCTCGATATCTAATATCCTATCCTCTAATCTCTCCAAAAACTCAAAACCATTCATTATATACTCTTTAATAATGTGCTGATTTATTTTGTATAAGACGTATCTCGTACTCTTATCAGACTTAGTCTTATTCAAAATCAAATTTTTCATAAATTTATATATAAAGCTCTCCTCCTCAGCCACAGTGAGTATAAAATTATCGGCTGTGTATATACGAGCCTCAAATTCTCTTATCTCTTCATCTATGTATTCGAGAGATTTTAAAGTCATAGAATCAAAACTTTTATTTGGGTTTATCCTGATAGAATTGTCAAAACTCATACAGTCGAAAAAGATCTCTTCATTTATCCCTAAAGTTTCCTTTATCTTACAAAACTCATCAACTTTTGACAGTATTACATAATCTCGCTGCAAGTCATATCCTTCTTCAAATCCATCTAAAACTTTATTTTCCTGCAATTCCAATATCTTCATCTCTCTCACCTACTTGTTTTTAATTTAAAAATTTTTTATTTATTATATCAAGTATACCATATCGAAGCCTATTACTGAAATTCGTTCTTCTTTTCATCAATTACATATGATAGTTTAACAAGTTTTTTTCAATTATTTTCACAAAAGTGTAGTATAATAAGAAATAAAATTGAAATTTTCTTAAGGAGTTGATAAAAAATGCTTACCCAAAGTGAAAAAAATATTCTTTCATTTGTAAAACCGTTCGCTATCGAGGACAGAAAGGTTTTAATGAGAGATAATTTTATAGATGAAAAGATAAAAAATATGAATATAGATGAAATAAGGGAAACTGTGCTTTCTCTAGGAGAAAAGGGATATCTATGCGCAAAGGAATTTATAACTGGAACTGTTATGATTATGGAAGTGTATCAAAAGGGCATCGAATATGACCAGCCAGCAGATGATTTAGGTGCTATGCCAGAGTTTTCATTTAAAAGAGGAAACTTCGAAACAGAAGTAGAACAGAAAAAGTATAAATACACAACACCTATAGAGCATATAAAACAGTACAATGCTTTTGAAACTGAGGAAGATAAGAAAAAAGAAATTGAATACAAAAGACAGTACGAGTATAGAAAACCTGCAGAATACAAAAGACCAGAAAATACCGTAAATAATGAAAATTCTACTAATACAGATGCTGCAACATCTTATTATATAAATAAAAATACAGATTATTTGGATATAAAGAAGATGATTTTTGCCGACGAAAGAATTTCTGAATCAGATCAGAAAAAGCTATTAAAACTAATAACACTGATTGAAACTATGACAGAAAGCAACGTTCCTCTTCCAAAGGGTGCTTTTGTTGAATACGACGATGTTATATGTAAATATAGCTGGATTACAGATGTTATAGGTAGAGTGCTTATGAATAAATACTTCCTTGCATAGTAAGAAATTGTAAATTTGCGTAATGGAAGTTTGTAATATTTGAAGACAATATACGGGAGGGATTTTTATGAAAAAACTATTGGCAACTTTGATGAGAATCATATTTATTTTGATGCTTATACTTGTAATGATTCCTTCATTTATTATTCTAATTTTAAACTACGATAAAAGTCGAATGAGATAAATATATATAGAAAGATGGGTGCTTAAATGTCAAACAGACAAAATATACTCGATAAGATTTGTATGATGTATGATTCATTTTTCGAACAAGAAAAGAAAGTAGCTTCATATATAATGAAAAATCACCGTCAAGTCATAAATATGACTATAAACGACTTAGCAAAGGAATCCGGAACAAGTATCGCAACTGTTACAAGATTTTGTAAGAAATGCGATGTAGATGGATTCCATCATTTAAAAATAAGCCTTGCGAAAGAAATTGTTAATTCCGACGATGAAATTGTAGCATCAAAAAGCATATCTGAGGACAGCTTTGAGCAATCTTTGAACAATATTTTAGCTAATAAAGTAAGAGAACTTGAGCAGACTGTTTCTCTTATAGATACAGATATTTTAAAATCTATTTTAGATGTGATTAAAAAGGCTAGAATTGTGCAATTTGTTGCTGTTGGAAATACAATCCCCGTTGCAATAGACGGTGTTTATAGATTTAATGAAATTGGGATCAAAACTGTTTCAAGTACAATTTGGGAGACACAGCTTGCCTTTTCAATGTCATTAGATGAAAACGACGTAATGATTGCAATTTCAAACTCTGGTGAGTCTAAAAAAGTGTTCACTATGGTAGAAGAAGCAAAATCGAGAGGGGTTAAAACCATTGGTATCACAAATAACCCTAATTCTAATATTGCAAATATAGTTGATTATCACATACAGACTATTACAAGAGAAAAACTGTTTTTAGATGAGTTTTATTTTTCTAGAATATCAGCTATGACTATTGTTGAAATTCTCTACATTCTACTCGCTGCAGACAATAAAAACTCATACAATATGCTTAGTGCTTGCGAAAATTTAATGGCTAACGAAAAAATTTAACTTTTAGAATCTCCTGTTTTTTAGGGGATTCTTTTTTTACGTTAATTTTATTAAATAAATTTAAATATCTTTTGATATACTTTTGATAATTTTATTGTGTTAAGATTGTTTTATTCTCGTTGACAAAAATTATTTTTGTGGTATTATTTATTCAAGAAAATAATTATTGTATATTAACCAGATGACGATAATTATTTTTTCTAATACCATTAAAAAAAGGAGTTTTTCTATGAAAAGATATAATTGGGCAACTTTAGGATGCGGCGTTATTGCTAATCAGCTTGCAGAGGCGATGATTTCAAGAGGAGATAATCTGTACTCTGTCGCAAATCGTACTCACGAAAAAGCTTTAGAATTTGCTGCAAAATACGGAATTGAAAAAGTATACGATAAGATTGATGATGTTTTTGAGGATGAAAACGTGGATATTATCTACATCTCTACTCCTCACAATACTCATATAGAATATTTGAGAAAAGCTTTAAAAGCTGGTAAACACGTTCTTTGCGAGAAATCAATTACTTTAAACAGCAATGAACTAGATGAAGCTATAGCACTTGCAGAGGAAAATCACGTCATTTTAGCTGAAGCTATGACAATTTTCCATATGCCAATCTACAAAGAGCTTAATAAAATAATAGAATCTGGAAAGCTTGGAGATTTAAAACTAATCCAGATGAATTTTGGAAGCTACAAAGAATACGATATGACTAATAGATTTTTCAATAGAAATTTAGCAGGTGGTGCTATGCTTGATATTGGTGTATATGCACTTTCATTTGTTAGATGGTTTATGAGCTCAAAACCTACAGAAATACTATCTCAGGTTAGGTATGCTCCAACTGGTGTCGATGAACAGGCTAGTATTCTTCTGAAAAATAAGGAAGAAGAAATGGCTACTGTGATACTATCTCTTCACGCAAAACAGCCTAAACGTGGAACTATAGCGTTTGATAAGGGATATGTTGAGATTTTTGAATATCCTAGAGGTGAGGAAGCTGTTATCACATATACTGAGGATGGCAGCAAGGAAGTTATAAAATCTGGAAATACTTCAAACGCATTGTTATATGAGGTTGAAGATATGGAAAAGGCATTAAACGGAAATTCTGAGGTAATGCACTTGAATTATACTAAAGATGTTATGGATATGATGACTGAAATAAGAAATGAATGGGGTATGAAATATCCTGAAGAAATTTAGTTTTAACAAAAAGAGCTTCTAAGATAGAAGCTCTTTTTATATTATACTTTATTTTAATCTATTCTATTGTAGAAACTAAAATATCTATAGCTTTTTCAACTAAATCATCTGGTGCTTTTTCTATAAATTTTACATTTCTTTTTGTTGGGTCAATTGTTCTAGCATGTTCACATAATATTACACCTGTTGTCTTGGTTCTATCATCAAGTGGCAGATGTAATGGAAAACCTTTATTAGTGTTTGTAATAGGCATTACTATTAAAAGCTTAGCAACTTTATTAAAAAAGTTATTACTAATAACAAGTGCTGGTCTAAATCCATGTTGTTCAACTCCTTTTACAGGATCTAAATCCAACTTGATTATATCGCCTCTATTAATCTTCATACTCTATAACCTCCTGCCCTACACTTTCTCCCCAATAAATTTCTGAAGGTTCATAATCTGACATATCATAATCTTTAAAAAGCTCTTCTATTGGTATAACATTTGGGCGTCTACTTTCTTTTATAACAGGTTTTAAACTTAATTTACCTTCTTGTATATCAACTTCAACTTCTTCATTTTCTCCCCAACCTAATTGATTTAATATCTCTTTTGAAAGTCTTATACCTTGGCTATTTCCCCATTTACTAACTGATAATGTTTTCATATACAACA
>OFOU01001722.1_pt1 | contig 12423 bp, 10 predicted proteins | sample 1542061 | NCBI WGS metagenome assembly OFOU01 (sample SAMN04209239, study PRJEB22552) | human gut metagenome | biome: gut; material: feces | host: Homo sapiens | place: USA: Oklahoma
GTATTGATCAGCAACTGAGATTCAAACACGATGCAGGTGATGAGGCTAATCAAGCAACTGGTCGGGCGAGTAAATCAGTCCGTCGACAGCATTGCGCCCTTCAGCGTCAGTGATCACAAAGGTAAATTGCCACTTGTCGCGGTGCGTACCGCCACTGTTGACATGAGGCAAACGCAGAAGCACCTTGTTCCAACCCTTGTTCAGGTGAATCGGAGTCACCGGCCGCGCCGTCAGGTTCTCGTTCGTCAACCCCTCCATGGCATGGTTTTGCCGGATGTTCGTCTCAGGCTGTTCCCACGTAGGAGCCGGAATTTCGCGGTCGTTTACCCAAACCTTCGAGCCACGGCGGTCCCAGCAACCCACCATCGGCCCCTTTTCGTCGCCCGAACGGCTGTAAGTGTACAACTCAATCTGCGCACCCACCTCCTGCGCCTTGGGCGAGTAAACGTAAGTCCAGGCGTATGCCGTTTGGTTTGACTGCGGATGGGCAAAAAACGAAGGAAGCGTAGGGTGCCAAATGTGACGCAAATAGATGCCAGCCCCCGTTGCCAGATGAGTGGCATAGGTTTGTCCATTGTAAACGAACGACGAAGGCAGCACATCAGCCTCCGACGTTTCGGGCGGCAGAGCCAAATCCTTGTTGCCACCGTTTGGGAAAGGGTCGGTAATGCGCCAGCGCACGTTGGTTTGCCGAACGTAAGCAATGGGTTCATTTTGCAGCGAATGGTTTTTGTGAAAAAGAAAGCGCCGTTCAAAGTCGGCAAACTCCTCAAACTCCTCACCATTGTTGGGCAGCAGCGTACCCCCCTTTTCAATGTACTGTTTGCCACCGCCCCTCCAAGCCCTTTCGGCCGAGGCCAGCACGTTGGCATACAGGTTGTTCTGCTTCACGATGTCAGCATCCGTGCGCGTTTTCGTATCGTTCCAGGCAGCCGAGATGGTACCGGCTACCTCGTTGGTGCCCTGCTGTTCGTAGTAGATGTTGCTTTTGTAAATGCCCACAAGGTCGGCATACACATCAAAGTGGTTCGTATAGTTATAGCGGCAGTCAATGTTTGTCACCCCTTTCACCACCTTACCCGAAGTAGCCCACATTTGCGTCATGTCGCAAAGGTCGGCACTCGGTGGTCCGGCCACCAGCCGATTCCACAGCACCACCTTCAAGCCTTTGCTGCGCACGTGGTCCGTCATGATTTGCAGAAAGTTGGGGTAAGTAATTTGAACCTCATCGCCACCAATGTGCAGATAAGGCACCCCGTCGAACACCTCAGCAGCCTCATCAACAATCCTTTTCAAAGCCTCAACCCCCTGGTCAGTTTGCATGTCGAAGCCCATTGCTTTTTCAAACACATGGCTGTGTCCCGGCATATCGATTTCGGGAATCACAGTCACGCCACGTTCACGAGCGTAGGCCACCAGTTCGCGACATTGCGCCTGCGTGTAGAATTTACCCGGCTGTCGGATGTTGAAGGCAGCAGCCGTCAGGTTCGGGTAGGCCTTTACCTCGAAACGCCAGCCCGTGTAGTCCGTTAGGTGCCAGTGGAACACGTTCACCTTGAAGCGCGCCAGCAAGTCGATTTGTTTTTTCAGTTCCTCGAACTCCATGAACGAACGCCCCACATCATGCATAAAACCACGCACCTTGAAAGCCGGCCAGTCAGTAAGTGTCAGCGCCTCGAAAGCTTCGGTGCCTGGTTCGTAGCCCTCGGCCAGCTGTTGCAAGGTTTGCGCTGCCCGGACAACGCCCGTAGGCGTGACAGCCTCGATGCAAACCCTGTTAGGCGTGATGTGCAGCCGGTAAGCCTCGTTGGGAAACAAAGCAACGGCATGATCAAAAGCACCTTCAATATGGTCAACCAGTTTCACCACCACCTTAGCCTTGGCCCGATTGCGTAGTGTACAGCCGTTTTGCCTCAGCACGTTGGCCAGATAGGCACATTGCGTAGGGTCAGTCAGAGTCACAGCCCGGTTCAGTTTGAAAGCAGCTTCCGGGCCGATAGCCATTTGTTGGGGTTTAGGCAGCAAGTCGCCGTTTTTGGCTTGCAATGTATGCGGAAAAGCCGCAGCAGCTGTTAGTAAAGCCGTGTAGATAATGTGTTTCACCGTAGGAAATAAAAAGAAAAAGGCGGGTAACAAATTGAACTTTGTTATCCCGCCTTTTTTTATGGTTTTTAAATCACCTGCTGCATGCAGTCAGGTTCCCTTTCAAGGAAATTACTTGTTTAATTGCTCCTTGATGAAAGCTTCCATTTCGGGAAGGTGATCCTCGGCGCTCTTGAGGAGCGTGAGCTGGTTCTTCGTACGCACCAAGTTGTGTTCGGGATACTGAATCTTGAAGTAAGTATCGCCGTTGAGGTAGTCGGTAAAGAAGCGAACAGTCTGCATGTAGGGGAAGAGCGTAGCACCGTAAGGCAGATTTTCAATTTCGATAGACGTAAGGAAAGCACCGGCCGTTTTCAGATAACCTTCGGTAAATGCTTTGAAAATGTCCATGCGGAACTGAATCTTGTCGTATTCGGGGCTATCTTCGGGCATGGTGTTGGCAGCCGAACGGAGGAAGTCGCCGTAGTCCGAGAATACGAAGCTAGGCATAGCCGTGTCAAGGTCGATGACACAGAGCACGCTGTCGTCCTGATCGAAAAGAATGTTGTCTACCTTCGTATCGCAGTGGCAGATGCGCTTAGGCAGTTTACCCTCGCGGAAGAGCTGCTCAGAACGGCACATGCTGTCGGCACGCTTTTCGATTTCGTCGATGATATCTTTCGTTTCAGCCACACGTCCGGCCTTGTCGGCAGCCACAGCTTCCTTGAACTGTTGCAGACGGAATTCGATGTTGTGGAAGTCCTTGATGGTTTCGCCCAACTCAACGGGGATGTCGGCAAGCATAGCCTGGAAATCGCCAAAGGTTTCGCCCACGATGTACGAGCTTTTGGGAGTTACGCTCGACTTCGAAACAGTGTCGGGAATGAAGTCCATCACGCGCCAGTATTTTTCGTCGTGAACGAAGTAGTATTTACCATCCTTGCAGGGCACGAAGTGCAGCACCTTGCGGTCGATGTCGGGCGTGCCGGCAGCTTCAAGCTTTTTTCGGATATGCGACGTTACGGCCACAATATTGTTCATGAGCATGTCGACATCGGGGAAGATGGCATTGTTCACGTGCTGAAGCACATAGTTAGGAGCATCGCCTTCGGTTTCAACGAGGTAAGTAGTATTGATCAAACCGTTTCCGAGCGGTTTTACTTCGGCAACGTTGCCTTGAATTTCAAATTGGCAGACGATGTGCTGCAAATCTTTCTGTTCCATGATATGATTATGTAGTAATGTTTTGGATTAACTGATATGATTATGTAGCAATGTTTTGGATTAACTGTGAAAAGTGCGGCTTACAAATGTAGCCACAAATTGTTGCGCAAATGTAATAATTATTTTTCAAGTAGCTGCGTAAAAAGTCATAGCTTCTATTCCAAAGCCTAAAAAAAGCATCAGTTGCCGACGCAGCGCGATGAAATAGGGCCTAAAAACGTAGTAAGCAGTTGCTCCCAAGTATTTGTCACCCTACTTATATATATAAGGAGTACTTTTTAAAGTATAAGGACTACATTTTAAAGCAGCGTGCCGTGTAGAATCGTGTGGGTAGCCAAGTTCCCCATCAACTGGTTGAAGCATACAAATATTTTGTAAGCAGATTCATCCCGACGGGACAAGGCGCAGAGCGGAGGGCGGTGGTTGAAGCATACAATTATTTTGTAAGCAAATTCATGCTTGTTGGGTACATGGTGCTTTTAACAAAAGGCTTAATAAACTCAAAATCAAATCCATTCGCCCTTTGTTGAATTTCGCGTCACCCCCGGCGTTCGTAATTCCACGCTTCTGGTTCATCTCAACGCGCTGATTATCAGCGGTTCCAAATTTCTTAAAACTAGCTCGGAACTAATTTAAACTAGCTCGGAACTAATTTAAACTAGCTCGGAACTAATTTCAACAACCGCGGAACTAATTTCAACAATCGCGGACTAATTTGTTTCAATCTCTCATTCCGTGCCTCAATAGTCTGAGTGTAAACGGGGAAGTGAAGTTTGATGTTTAATATAAATTCACCTTGTGATGCGATACACTGTTACAAACTTAGTTCCGAATGAAAATGCAATGTGGTGTATGGAGGCAGTGTGTGAAACATGGCTTACCTCACAATGGCGTGGTATGAATGTATCAGTAATTTCCAACATTTACTCAAAATACAAACTATGATTATGGCTAAAGAACCTCCGCGTCAGCTGACGCTTTCAGTACCCTTGCATTCTTTTTCAGAAAAACAGATTCATGAGTTGGCCGGTGGTGCAAATCGCATTAGTCAACTACATTTTTTATCTTTTATGCAAGCGCAAATTGATGAGATTCGCGCATTGGGCAGACAACGTACCGCTGAAACGTATGCCACAGCATTACGCAGTTTTGATCGTTTCCTGAAAGGGACAGATTTGTTGCTCGACCATTTTGTACCCGAAGTAATGATGGCTTACGAGGCCTATTTGCAATCTTGCGGTGTATGTCGAAATACGTCGTCCTTTTATATGCGCAATCTGAGGGCGGTTTACAATCGGGCAGTTTGGCAGGGGTTAACCTTGCAAAGGCATCCATTTAAGTATGTATATACGGGAGTTGAGGCAACCCTAAAGCGTGCCATACCCATTCAGGACATTCAACGTCTCAAGCAAACCGACCTTTCGTCGCGTTGCAAGTTAGCGTTTGCCCGCGATATGTTTCTGTTTAGTTTTTATACACGCGGCATGTCGTTTGTCGATATGGCTTACTTGCGTAAGTGCGATTTGTGTGGTACGTACTTAACGTACAAAAGGCGTAAAACAAGGCAAACTTTGCACATCAAGTGGGAAAAGAATATGCGTGAACTGGTCGAGAAATACGACATACCATCTTCCCCCTATCTATTGCCCATCATAAAGCCCGATGCAATGATTGATGTGCGCAAGCAATACCTTTATGCGAGCCAAAACATTAACCGTCATCTAAAGCTATTAGGTAGGGAATTGGGATTTTCAAATCCTTTAACCTTGTATGTAGCTCGTCATGCTTGGGCAAGTATCGCCAAAAGTAAAAATATTCCACTCTCTGTAATCAGCGAGGGTATGGGACATGAATCCGAAGCAACAACCCGTATATACCTTGCCTCTTTAGATACAAAAGCCGTGGATAAAGCCAATCACTTAATATTGAAATCCTTGTTGTAGGTATTGCTAAAAATGAGCCGATGCCCTAACATTTTTATTTAAGGGCATCGGCTCATCGTGTATTTGTATGCTCATCTCTTACTTAGAGAAGTGAATTCGTCTGCAAATGTAGTATTTATTTCAATATTTATCATCTCAGATGGCAAAAAAAAAGCATTATAAACTTATTATTTCGTCTTTATTAAGGATTATATAGATATTCAGTTTTTGTGATGACACTAAAAAACACTTGATTATTAGGGATAAAAAAACAATCCACATCTCTAAGTAAGAGATGAGCCAAGCCCGTGAAACCAATAATGGCTTGATTAAGTGTTTTTCAAAGGTTGTATAGAGAGAATAGCAATAGATTTACCTTTTACAATAGATGGTATCCCTTTTCTAATACTCTTAATGCAGCTGTTAATTTAAAAATCTAACATTCTAAAATAAAAAGCTATGGGATGGTTTAGTAGTAAAAAAAGTTCGTCAAATGAGCCAATCGTACCTCGAGTTCAAGGTAACAGTGTTATCGTATGTAGCCCTAGAGGCGGCGAAATTTATCGTTTTACTCCAACATTTGGCGGTGGTGCAGTGTACGTGGATGTTCATCCGCGAACTAACAGAATGTTGGTTACCGTTCAAGATGGACGTGTTGGCCTATACGAGGGAACTGCACAAATTCAAATTTACAACATTCAGAATGCAGAAACCGCTCGCTGGACAGGAGATGACGTGTTGGTCAAGCATAAAGATGGCAGAACAATACTTTACTCTAAAAATGGAGGTTGGATCAGAGAATTTCAATAAGTAGGTGTTCAAAAATTTTTTTACTTGTTTTGTGCGAATGTCAGTGCAAACCGAATGCGGAGCGACGAGAACTTGCTCTCAAGAGCTATGCTGAGGTGCAGCCTGACTTGGCGAAGCAGTGGAGCATAGCGGGCTATGTGACTGAGCACAGAACAAAGAACTACGGCACAATCCACAGACTGCCACAGCTCTTGGTAATCCTGACTTCAAAGTAACAAAAGAACATGAAATTGTGTGGGATGAAATAGTATGCAGGACGTAGACATGTACTATTGCATTCTAACCATTTAAATCAGCGAATATATGGGAAACAAACGTTCAACACCTATACCAGGCCTTTCGTTTTCATGGAAAAGAGCTTTGGGTATTACAAGAGCCAAACAGAATTTTGCGCGCAAAACCGGCATTCCTACCACAAAAGGAGGCTTGGAGCGAAAAATTGGTGGATTTATACTTAAAAAGTTAACCGGAAAGTAACAGATTATATACTTTGAGAATGATTAAAGTTACAGCAAAAGCTCAAAATGCAGCAGCCTTGGGAGTTATGTATGCTTATGTTCAACTTAATCCCGGTGTTTCGCTGGAAGAACTACGCAGCACGTTCCCCAATAATATAGCACCCGATAAGGGTGTGAACGAACTCTTCTTGCCTTTAGAGGATGCAGTTGCCTACAATACACAATCAAACATGAATTTGTATTTTGTAAAAGATAATCGTCCTATCACATTGGCTGACGGCACTAAAATAGCCCTTGCGCAGCTTTGGACGGCAAAATCTTTAAGTAGACTTCAAGAAGTTGCTCAAAAGTTCGGAATCGAAGTATGCATTGACAAAAATTTGAGCAAAGAATTGGCTCCTAACGGATTTGTTATCGACAACTTGAAGCCTGCAACCCCGACCCCTCCTACTTCTCCCAAGAAAAAAGGATGTTTGGGTGTGGTGTTATGTTTCCTGCTAGGAATAGGCTTGTTGTCAGTTTGGGCTGTTTAGAACTTTAAAAAACAAGAAAATGGAATTTATATGGATACTGGAGATGTAGTTATATTCAGGTCCAATAGTACAATATTTTACTCTAAAAATGGAGGTAGGAACGAAAAATTTCAATAAGTAAGTAGGTGTTCAAAATTATTTATATAATTCTATTGAAGTATTTTTACTTTGCATGGTGTGCTTGCACCGCATTTGCTGGTTCAAATGTAAAAATAATTTTGAGCACCTCCTTAACAGAGGTTTTCCGTTCTTTCATTTCATCTAATTGAGTGATATAGGGTAGTTAGAAATCCAATAAGAACATGTCGATTCTAAATATAGAAGAACTAGAACAAAATTTGGACTACTATGTATTTAAGGTAGCTCCCAAGATACAGCTCTTTAAAGAAAATCTCTTAGATAAGGTGCTGTCATCGGTTATAATATGTAGCGATAAGGACTGTTCTCTGCGGGAAGAGTCCCGATACAATATGCCCCCTGATGTATACTTCATATACTTTGACCTAGCCCAGGTGAAAGAGGGGGATTATTCGCGAATCATCAAAAAAATGTCCTATGGGTATGAAAATATTCTGTTTGACCATATAGACCAGATTCCGGACATTCCCGATAAAGAGGATTTGGAATTTCTGGTTTACATGGCACTCAAGAGGGATTTGCTCCCTTTGGAACAAGGCATGTGTGTTTCGGAGTTGGATTTCAGTCAAATGATGATTGGCGCCAAATGCAGTGAGTTTCCCGATTATTTGAAGGGAAAATCTTTGCAGGCCATATTCATTTCCGTAAATGATGAGCTGTAGGTAGCCCCCTTCCGAGTATCATATACAAGAACCTTTTTCATCACTCATTTGAAACGACAAACAATCAAGCATATAACCTATTAATCATTAAATATTATGGCAAAATTCAATATTACACAAACTACCACCGTTGCTGAACTCAAATCACAGTTCAGCCAGGAAATTGGCGGTGTATTGCGAATCTATGAAGGACGCAGTGAAGCATCTGAGGCAGCTACATTAGTATCGTTGGGAGCAACCCCAAAGGAATGGGAATGCCGTACCAGCCGCACGGTGGGTTCGTTTGAGAAGGCATTTCAAGATGAAATCAATCTCAAAGTAAAGGTGTATACTAGAGACAACTGGGTCAAGGTGTTGGACGACATCACACTTGAAACTGCTTCGAAACTTCCTAATGGCATGACCAAAGCCAAGATGGAAGCCTACGTGAGCAATTATGCCACCCCTAACCGTAAACCGAAGGAGGAGAAATGTGAAATTGTGAATATTTCTGCTGATGAATATTTAGCTCAATTAGAAGCAGTAGAGAATGCGAAACATGATGTAGAAATATTCATAAATGCCTATCAAGTAGTGTTTCAACAACAATTGGAAGACGAGTGGGATTATGAATCTATAGACTCTTTTATCGACCCTTCCGGAGTTAAAATGTATGTAGATGATGAAGAGATTTCGGAAAATGAGGTAGTTAAACTTTTTGCTAATTCATTGACAAGAACTTCTTCAAATTTTGAAACCAAAATAGGTGATGAAATCTACAAGATTAAGCAGGAGACTCTCAAGCTTAAAGTTTGGTTTAAAATCAGAATTGCAGGTGAGTTTGACATCAATAAACTTCAATTATTACGAAAAAAAATGGTGTTAACATTACCCGATGAGAACTTTGACATAGAAGGAGTAGATTTATGGAATATTGTTTATGACGGTGTTTTGTATACATGCGATGATGAAGCACCCACACCACAATCAAGAATTACGATTTGGTGGAATCGTAAATATTTTACAGAGGAAGATATTGAAGAAGAAGTATTTGAAGCAGAGGATGATTACATCGGACTTTCGCCATTTAGCTTTAATGACTGCGGTAGCTTCTGTTATCCAAAATTGAAGAAGTTTGGTCTTCTGAACAAAAAGGAGGAATTTGTTTTGCCTGCCGTGTATGATTATATATGTAATCCCATAGATATAAACGGGGCAAAATGTTTTATCGTTGAAAAGGAATCAAAATCGTACCTTGTGAATGAATCGGGTGAAATTCTATGCGACTACGGGGAGGTAATATTCATAAATACTTCTAATCCCATAGATATAAACGGGGCAAAATGTTTTATCGTTAAAAAGGAATCAAAGTCGTACCTTGTGAATGAATCGGGTGAAATTCTATGCGACTACGGAGAAGTAAATTTCATAAATACCAAGTTTGCACATGATAAAAACGGTACTCTTTTCTATCGCAAAGATAAGGAGATTAAAGAGGCTTTTCCTGCATCTGTAGAATATGAAAAATTCAAAAATGTAGATTTGAGTAAAGGACTATTTGCGTTAATCAAAGGTGATAAAATGGCTTTTGCAGATGCATTCAATGGAAAAATTCTTACTGATTTCATCTTCGATAGTTATTATGATTACAACGAATCAGAAGGTTTAATATGTACTCGCATTGATGACAAATTTGGTACGATAAATTTAAAAGGAGAGATTGTTCATCAGTTTAAGTTTAGTGACTCACTGGATTTTAAAGATGGTTTGGCTTGGGCTTACGATGATGCCGATGGTAAATTCATTGTTGATAGCCAAGGACATAGTCTGTTCCCTGCATCTGATTTTGACACAGTCGGTTGGCGTGGATTTTTCGAAGTTGCTAATGAGGATAGAGAAGTCGCCCTAGTTAGTAAAGAAGGAAAACTGCTAACGCCCTTTCAGTATGTCTCGATTCAAGATTTTTCAGAGGGGCTTGCCGTTGCATTAACTAAAGACGATAAATTCGTGTATCTAGATGAAAGTGGTCGTGTGGCTTTAAAACTGGATGATAATATAAAAGATGCAGATAATTTTATCAATGGTCTTGCGATAGTTCGTAATCAGAATAATAAATACGGATTTATAAATAAACGTGGGGATTTGGTAATAGATTTCTTGTATGATAATGCAGAAATTTTCGATTCAAACGGTTACGCTGTGATAGGTGAAAATGAAAGGTATGGACTAATCGATGCGTTAGGAAATATAATCATCAAACCGTTATTTAAAAGTTTAAATAGATGCGAAGATACGGATTTCTATATTTTCCAGATTCAAGATAAATATGGAGTGATAGATTGTAATAACCATATTGTGGTGAAGGCTGAGTATGATGAAATCCGTTCATATTTATACGATGGACTTTTTTACGTGGGAAAAAATGAATAAGGATTATGAGGATACGATATTCCCTCTAATGTATCCTTCATATACTTTGACCTAGCCCAAGTGAAAGAGGGGGATTATTCGCGAATCATTAAAAAAATGTCCTATGGGTATGAAAATATTCTGTTTGACCATATAGACCAGATTCCGGACATTCCCGATAAAGAGGATTTGGAATTTCTGGTTTACATGGCACTCAAGAGGGATTTGCTCCCTTTGGAACAAGGCATGTGTGTTTCGGAGTTGGATTTCAGTCAAATGATGATTGGCGCCAAATGCAGTGAGTTTCCCGATTATTTGAAGGGAAAATCTTTGCAGGCCATATTCATTTCCGTAAATGATGAGCTGTAGGTAGCCCCCTTCCGAGTATCATATACAAGAACCTTTTTCATCACTCATTTGAAACGACAAACAATCAAGCATATAACCTATTAATCATTAAATATTATGGCAAAATTCAATATTACACAAACTACCACCGTTGCTGAACTCAAATCACAGTTCAGCCAGGAAATTGGCGGTGTATTGCGAATCTATGAAGGACGCAGTGAAGCATCTGAGGCAGCTACATTAGTATCGTTGGGAGCAACCCCAAAGGAATGGGAATGCCGTACCAGCCGCACGGTGGGTTCGTTTGAGAAGGCATTTCAAGATGAAATCAATCTCAAAGTAAAGGTGTATACTAGAGACAACTGGGTCAAGGTGTTGGACGACATCACACTTGAAACTGCTTCGAAACTTCCTAATGGCATGACCAAAGCCAAGATGGAAGCCTACGTGAGCAATTATGCCACCCCTAACCGTAAACCGAAGGAGGAGAAATGTGAAGTGAATATTCCTGCTGATAAACTCAAACTAGTTCATAAAGATGGCAAATGGGGCTTTGTTGACACCAAAGGTAATTACTTGATAGAGCCTAAGTTTGATGATGCAGATTCTTTCAGCGATGGCCGCGCCAGGGTTGAGTTAGATGGCAAATGTGGCTTTATCGATACCAAGGGTAATTTCGTTATAGAGCCTAAGTTAGATAGAGTCTATGATTTCGAAGATGGTTGCGCCTTGGTTGAGTTGGATGGCAAATATGGCTATATTGACACCAAATGTAATTATTTGATAGAACCTAAGTTTGAGGATGCTTATGATTTCGAAGATGGCTGCGCCAAAGTTAAGTTGGATGGCAAATATGGCTATATTGACACCAAAGGTAATTACTTGATAGAGCCTAAGTTTGAGGATGCAGATTCTTTCAGCGATGGCCGCGCCAGGGTTAAGTTAGATGGCAAATATGGCTATATTGACACCAAAGGTAATTACTTGATAGAGCCTAAGTTTGAGGATGCAGATTCTTTCAGCGATGGCCGCGCTACGGTTAAGTTAGATGGCAAATATGGCTGTATTGACACCAAAGGTAATTACTTGATAGAGCCTAAATATGACAGCATAGGTTATTTCTATGATGGTTTTGCATCTGTTGAACTTAATGGGAAATATGGAGTGATTAACCAGGAAGGAAAGATTGTTATTGATCTGAAATATGATGGAGTACGTGTAAGAAAAATTGTAGAAACCACTTTGGATTTCAAAAAGGGTTTTATTGACTTGGAACAAAATATTGTTGTCGAACCAAAGTTTGATGAACTCGGGGATTTCTCGGAAGAATTGTGTGGTGCAAGCATCAATGACAAATGGGGATACATCAACAAACAAGGCGTCTTTGTTATTGAACCTAAATTTGATGAAGTAGGAAATTTTAAAAATGGCATAGATATGGTCGTGTTTAAAGGTAAGTGTGGAGTCATCAATATTCAGGGTGAATTCGTTATTGAACCGAAATTCAAATCAATGTCTACTGAATATAACGGCCATTTTAAGGTCTTATTGGATGATAAGTGGGGGCTGATTGATGAACGTGGAAATTGGCTGGTACCAGCAACCTACGATTCACGTTGGGATGTGCCTGAGGTTGACGATAAGTAGATGTTGGAAATTAGTTACTAAAGTTTCCCATCCCCAATAAAGAGGGTGGGAAACATTAGTAACTTAGTCGTCCCTTAAAAAGCCCATTTTTGCGAGATATTGTTCAAGCACAGTATCTCGCATATTTTTTGAAGCATGCCCAAAAGAGCTTTCATCGCTCTTTTGAAGTTATATGCTGCTGCCGAGAGAAGTACGTTCACAGCATCTCCTA
>OFOU01001730.1_pt1 | contig 12363 bp, 10 predicted proteins | sample 1542061 | NCBI WGS metagenome assembly OFOU01 (sample SAMN04209239, study PRJEB22552) | human gut metagenome | biome: gut; material: feces | host: Homo sapiens | place: USA: Oklahoma
TACGCCTTTTATGGACTTTCACCACAGATTAATAGCATGCCCGTCATACTAAAAAAATGCCTCCTTTGACCAATGTCTTAGGAGGCTTATTTTTTATCTTTTATAAAATTTCTTTTTTTAAAAATTCTACTGCTTCATCTAAATCTTCCAACTTTGCAACTAACATCTCTTCCACTTCTTTTGGTGCATCAGCCAACAAATCTGGAATCATTATAGGATTCATTCCCGCTGCATATGCTGATCTTATCCCATTTGGAGAATCTTCAAATGCTATACAACTTGCATAATCAACGCTTAAACCATCACATGCCATCTTATATATCTGGGGATCTGGTTTTGACTTAGTAACCATATCTCCGCAAATTATCGTATCAAAATATCCAGCAATACCTACGCTTTCTATCTTTGACATAGCATACTTTCTGCTAGAAGACGTAGCAACAGCCATCTTTATTCCATTCTCTTTTAAAAACTCTAAAATATTAATTAACCCCTTTTTAACCGGAGTTCCATTTTTTGCTAAATAATCGGCTGATACCTCTCTATATCTATCCGTAAAACCTTCAAAATCAAAGTCTTTTCCGTATTTATCTAAAAAATACTCTCTTCTTCTGTTGTAGTTCATACCTAAAGTATTGTATATATTATCTCCAAAGTTATCATATCCCATTTCTTTTCCTGTAACATCCCAACAATACTTTATAAGCCACTCTGTGTTAAACATAAGACCGTCCATATCAAACACCACGGCCTTTAAATTCCCATTTAATTCCTCAGTTCTCTGCTTATTAAATTCATTTAACTTCATTTATAATACTTTACCTCTCAAATACTTATTTTGCCCAAACATCGGCATATTCTTCTCTTTTCTCAAAAGTATGCTCAACATAAGAGCACTCAGGTACTATTTTAACACCTTTTTCCCTAGCTTGCTTAACTATTTCAGCTAATAAAAGACCTGCTATTCCCTGACCTTTATAATCTGGACGGACAAAAGTACTATTCACTACCCAATTTCCGTCCTGCTCAACATATTTTATCTTTCCTGCTCTCTTATCTTCTCTATCTGTATCTAAAGCAACTGCTCTCTTTTTATCTGCTTGATATTCTATTCTTATCATAACGATCTCTCCTTTTTTATTTTTATTCTATTCTTTCTTTATCTTTATTCTATTTTTTAATTAATATTCTAACTTTTCTTTTATAAATATACCCTTATTTAGCTCATCTAAAGCTTCTTTAATTTCTTCTTTAGAATTCATAACTATAGGTCCAGCCCAAGATATAGGTTCATTTAAAGCCTTTGAACTTATATAAAGAACTTGTGCTTTTTTATCTTTATTTTTTATAGAAAGGCTACTTCCTTCTGTCAATTTAACAGCTGTTTTTTCTTCAACAAACTCACCTTCTACATACACATCTCCTAGAAGTGTAAATAACATCACAGATTCATTTTCATCCATATTTAAAGTTATTTCAGCACCTTCATCTAAATGTATATCGTAGTAATTTAATGGTAGGTGTTTTCCTCTATAGCCACTTACATCTTTGTAATCTCCAGCTAAAAGTCTTATCTTTCCACCATCTATCTCAACCTCTTTTATATCTTCTTTTTTTATACTGTTATAACTTGGTTTGCTCGTTTTATCGTCTTTAGGTAAATTCAACCAAAGCTGCACTCCTAAAAGCCTATCTACTTCTGGAATTCGCTCCTCATGAAGGATACCAGAACCTGAGTTCATCCATTGAACCTCTCCACTAGACACTATATCTTCATTACCTAAACTATCTCTATGCATCATCTTTCCACTAGATACATAACTTATAGTTTCAATACCTCTATGTGGGTGCATTGGAAAACCTGCTGTATAATCTTCCGGATTTATACTATCAAACGAATCCAACATCAATATCGGATCAAACTCCTCAACAGTATCTCTTCCTAATACTCTTACCAAACTTACCCCTGCGCCATCTATAGCTCTAAATCCTTTTACTGTAGTCTTAACTTTTCTTTTCATTACACTATCCCCTTTTTAATATATATATTCCCAATAAAAATACAATTACTCATTTTAAACGAAAATATTTATATTTATCCACCTCTCCAATCTCCAAGCGGAGGTATTCGCCGTAGCTATATTAAAAACGTTTGAAGGTTCTTATTTATGTATATTTTTATAATATAAGGGTTGTCATTCTTCTTTTAAATATATCGTATCCCCTCGACAATCTGCAGGCGGAGGCAAAATTGCCGTAGCTGAAGCCTGGAGAGGGGAATGATATATTTAAAGAAGAATGACAACCCTCATACTATAAATATACATAAAAAGAACCGATAGAGTTCCCAGTTCTATCGGTTCCTTTTGGTTAGTGAATCATTTATTTTTAAATTTCTTAATCAATAAATCAATTAAAAAATTGCAACAAGCTTATTAACAATCAAACTCTCATCAACTTTAATCTTATCTGAATTCAATCGTATATCTAATCGTGGTTTTATTCTACATAAGTTCCATTAGCTTTTTCTCTACTTCTTATAAATGCTAACGTTCCTAAAACTGCTATAACTCCAAATCCTAATGATATAACTGCTGATTTTGTAAATCCTGCTATTACATAAGTTATACAAGATATTGCAGCTACTGTCATAGCATATGGTAACTGAGTTGAAACGTGGTTAACATGGTCACTCTGAGATCCAGCAGACGCCATTATTGTAGTATCTGATATTGGTGAACAATGGTCTCCACATACAGCCCCAGCCATACAAGCTGATATAGCTATTATCATCATCTGATGGTCATTAGCAAATACACCAACAACTATTGGTATAAGTATACCAAATGTTCCCCAAGATGTACCTGTAGCAAATGCTAAGAAACATCCAACTAAGAATATAACTGCTGGTAAGAAGTTCATTAGAGCTTCTGCATTACCTTTCATTATTCCTTCAACAAATGGAGCTGCTCCTAAACTATCTGTCATAGCTTTTAAAGCCCAAGCAAATGTTAATATCATTATTGCTGGAACCATTGATTTAAATCCTTCTGGTATACAATCCATACATTCTTTAAATGTAAGAGCTTTTCTAAGTACATAAAGTAGTATTGTAACAACTAGTGCAAAGAAACTTCCTAGTGCTAAACCAACTGAAGCATCTGCATTTGAGAATGCTGTTACTATACTTTCTCCTGAGAAGAATCCTCCTGTGTATATCATACCGATTACACAGAATACTATAAGAGAGAATATTGGTATAAGAAGATCTAAAACATGACCTTTAGTATTTTCTTTTTTACCATCATCTTCATTGTAAGCATATGGTCTTGCTCCTGTTGTGAATATGTCTCCTTTTTTAGCATTATCTTCGTGTAATTTCATTGGGCCATAGTCCACTTTTAAAAGAACTAAACCTAACATCATTAATATTGTAAATAATGCGTAGAAGTTAAATGGTATCGCCTGAACGAATACTGAAAGACCATCTTCACCAGGAACAAATCCAGTTACTGCAGCTGCCCAAGATGATATTGGTGCGATTATACATATTGGAGCGGCAGTTGAATCTATTAAGTAAGCTAATTTAGCTCTAGATACATTGTGTTTATCTGTTATAGGTCTCATAACACTACCTACTGTTAAACAGTTGAAGTAGTCATCTATGAATATTAAACATCCTAATATTATAGTAGTTATCTGAGCACCAACTCTTGTTTTTATATGCTGTCCTGCCCATCTACCAAATGCAGCAGAACCACCTGCTCTGTTCATTAAACTTACCATAGCCCCTAATATAACTAGGAATATTAATATACCAACATTGTATGGATCTGAAAGAACTCCTATAAGTCCGTCGTTTAATACATGTGTTATTGTTCTTTCAAAATTTCCACCTCCGTAGAATATACCACCAACTGCTATACCTACGAATAATGAACTATAAACTTCTTTTGTTATAAGTGCTAGTGTTATTGCAACTACTGGCGGAACAAGTGCCCAAACTGTAGAGTATAATTTTGGTACATACTCAGTTGCTTCTCCTTCCGCAAATACTGTTACTGACATCATCATGACAATCATAAGACACATCGTCATGATTCTAAATAATTTTTTCGAATTTCTCATTTATAAATCCTCCCCTTTTAAAACAATAAAAAAACCACAAATGATATATCACAAAGAATATAGCATTTATGGCTGTATTTACAATCTAAAAAGGAAAGTCCTTTTATTTAACCAAGATAGCGCTCCACTCGATGTGACAGTGTATCGCATATTCTACGATACCCCAGAACAGATTTCGGTGCAAAATCTGAACTTCGGCGGTATTTCCTTTCGATAATAACAGCTGCCCTGCTTAAGTTATTATGTACTGATAAGTACCGCGCCTCTATCATTTAATGATAATATTAAGTTGATGATTAAACTTTATCATCTAAAAACTTCACTGTCAATAGTAAATTTAAAATTTTGTAACTTTTATATCTCCATATAATTTTTCTATCATCTCTCTTGATGATGGTTTTGTACCTATTGTCATAACAGCACCAACAGACATAGCAGTAGCTAATTTAGCAGTTTTTTCAAACTCTAATCTATTTTCTATACCATAAACTAGTCCTGCTAAAAGTGCATCACTAGCACCTACTGTGGAATGAGTCTTAACTTTTGCAAAGCTGCACTTGAACACTTCCTTATCATTTACAAAAATAGCACCTCTTTCCCCCATAGATATAGTAGCGTATTTTATTCCGTCGTTTATGTATTTTTTTGCTACTTCTACTATTTCTTCGTCGTTCATATTTTCTTTTTCATGAACTCTCTCTATGTCTTTAAGCTTCACTTTTATAATCTCTGGCTTTTCTTCAACAGCTTTAGCAAATAATGCACCTGCTGAGTCTACTGCCACCTTAGAACCTCTATTATGAGCTAATTTGATAATATTCTTAAACACATTTGCATCTACTCCTGGAGGAACCTTTCCAGAGATCACAAATAATGTATTTTCTGTAGCGTATCCATCTATTTTTATCATAAGCTCATTAATACGATCTTGTAAAATTTCTGGACCAACTGCATTAAACTCAGTTATCTTTCCATCTTCCTCTATAATTTTTGTATTAATTCTAGTTTCTCCATAGATATAAGTAAAATCATTTCTTATCTGTAGATTACTAATCATCTCTTTAAATGTTTGACCAGTTCTACCTCCAATAAATCCGAGAGCTATGGGCTCCTCACCTAAAATCTTTAAGTTTTTAGCTACGTTAATTCCTTTTCCACCCGCATCTACTTCAAAATGCTCAATTCTGTTCATTCCTGCATACTCGTAATTTTTGACATCAATTGTCTGGTCAATAGCAGGATTAAAAGATACTGTTATTATCATTTTTCTTCTCCTTATAAAATAAAAAAAATAAAAATTATTATAATTCCACTTAATATAAAGTATAACATAATTCATATTATTTTCATCAACAAGAAATGCCGCCTCAAAAACTTTTTTCGAAGCGGCATCATATTAGATAGAATTTTGACTATGAACAAAACAACAAAACTCACAGTCTATTTATAAAAATTTGAATAGAGGCTTAATATTCTACACCAAAGTGGTCAAATAATATTTTTTCTGCTTCTGCATTCCATAATCCTCTATGAGCTTTACAACTTGCATCAAGTTTAGCAAATAGTGGATCAGTTTTTCCTAATTCTTCAAAATCATCTATTGCAGTAAGAGGCATGTCTATCTGAGTATAAGTAAGTTTTTTACCACCTGGTATATTTGGTAAGTTAAGAGTAGCATCTGCTATACTATCTATTCCACCTACATGAGTAACCATAACTGCTGGTTCTATTAAACCTTTAGCTGCTAAGTCATTAGCTTCTATAAGGTCGTCATTGTTTCCACCTGTTGTACCTAATATATGAGTACTTGTGTAGTGGCAGTTGTATAAGTTTATTTCAGCGCTGAACTGGTTGTTTGTTGGTCCAGCGAAGAAGTTCATACATCCGTCAAATGCTAATAATTTATCTCCCATTTCTGCAACTTCTTTTATTGGAACATATACAAATACGTCATCAAATCCATGACCTTCTGTTAAATCCATTAATTCTTTTATTGGATCTTCCATTTTAGCAGTATTTACATATTTTAATTCTATTCCTTTTTCTGCACCTTTTTCTTCAGGTATAACAGATTTTGCTCTTTCTATTCTGTCATCACTTATATCAGTAACTACTATTCTCTTAGGTTTATTTTCGAACTGTAGTCCGTAGCTAACTGCACCAAGTCCCATTGGACCACATCCACCCATTATTAATATATTACCGTCTACTTTTGTACCCATAGCGTGGTTGTAGTTTTTCTTATTTGTGTGGTAGTTTGCATGGTATCCACCTATTATACAACTCATTGGTTCTCCTAATGATGCTTCAAAGAATGAATCTCCATCGTAGTTAAGAAGGCATCCAAGTTCCATAACTTCGTGTGGCATTATGCAGTAAGTACAAGCACCACCGCAGAATTCATATGAGTATCCTGGAGAATCTAATCTTCCTTTGTAGTTTAATGCTGGCTGCTGAGCAAATTTCTGCCCTGGTTTAAACTGATCTTTCCATTTTTCACCAACTTCAACTATAACCCCTGCAAATTCGTGTCCTACTATTACTGGGTTTGTATCTATATTCTGTGGAGCTCTTTTATGTTTTTTACCCTGTTCAACTAATTTATATGTAGACATACATATACTGTCACTCATTACTTTAACTAATATTTCATCGTCTTTTATTTTTGGTAATTCAAACTCTTCTAATCTTAAATCTTCTTTCCCATACATACGTACTGCTCTTGTTTTCATTTTCAAATTCCTCCTAGTTAATTACATTTTTTTAATGTTCTATTTATTTTATATTTCTTTATTTATAACTTTTTATTATTAATATGCTATATTTCTTCACATTCAACCTGTGCTAAAAGTTCATCTACAACTTCTCTTGTAGGTGGTTTTGTTCCTATAGTAGTAACGGCACCTGCAGAAGTTGCAACACCTAGTTTTGCTGCTTCTCTATAAGAAAGTCCTTTCTCTACTCCATAAGAAATAGCTGCAACCATTGCATCTCCAGCACCTACTGTAGAATGTGCTTTAACCTTTAATCCCTTGCATTTGAATTTTTCTTCATTAGATACAAATACCGCACCGTCTTTTCCCATAGATACAGCTATATGCTCTATTCCTCTAGCCATTAATTTTTCAGCCATACCCACAGTATCTTCAACTGTTATATCTCCTTCTACACCGAAGAACTCTGCAAGTTCTACATTATTAGGTTTTATATAATCTGGTTTAGAATCCAGAGATTTTACAAATAATTCTCCATCAGCGTCTATAAACACTTTTGCACCTTTTTTGTGAACTGCATCTGCTATTTTTCCATATATTCCTTTATCAACACTAGCTGGAACACTTCCTGCAAGTACAAATAAAGTTTCTTCAGATGCATACCCTTCTAACTTAGTTAAAAGCTCTTTCATAGCTTCGTCTGTTATAACTGGTCCAGGCTCATTTAACTCTGTAACTATTCCACCTTCTTCAACTAATTTTGTATTTGTTCTAGTTGGGCTTTCTATTTTTACAAAGTCGTTTTTTATACCCATTTCATTAAGTACGTTTTCTATTAACTGACCTGTAGTACCACCTATAAATCCTGTAGCTATTGTTTCTCCACCAAGCTCTTTTATTGTTTTTGAAACATTTATTCCTTTTCCACCAGCATCGATTTCAACATTTTTTATTCTATTAAGTCCACCGTGTTCAAATTTTCCAATATCGACAGTTTTATCTATCGCTGGATTCATTGTAACTGTAACTATCATCGATTAGTCCTCCTTCATAAATGTATCGTATATTAGATCCACATTGTTTCCGTTAACTAATTTGTCAACTTCTTCCATGCTTACTAATTTAGTAGCTATATTTGCTAGTATCTCTAAGTGTTCATCTCCAACACCAGCTATACCAATTACTAACTTAACATCTTCTCCACCCCAGTCTGTTCCTTCAGGGAATGTAAGAACTGCTATCCCAGATTCTAAAACTTCTTTCTTAACTTCATTTGTACCATGTGGAAGTGCTATGCAGTTCCCCATATTAGTTGAGAAAGTAAGCTCTCTTGCTATCATCCCTTCTATGTAGTCTTCTTTGACATATCCAGAATCTACAAGTATCTGACCAACTTTTCTTATCGTGTCGTTTTTTTCCATTCTTTCACAGTTTAGCACTATGTTTTCCTTCATTAATAATGGTTTCTTTTCAACAACTTCTTTTTTTATATCTTTAGCTTCCTGCTCTGATTTTTTCTTTTTTCCAAATCCAAATAACATTTTTATTTCCTCCATTAATTTTATATTTAGTCTAAGTTTCCGTTTTCTTTATTTTTTATTTTATTTTTTTGTTTCCCTTATCTCTATGTCTATATTATAATTCCAGCAGGATAACATTTTCAATTCAAACAAAGTCCTTATTTGGCACTATGGATAAGTGCCAAATTTAATGATATACTTTAAAGCAAGTAAAATACTTTTATTGGTATAATTATAGACGAAAGATAATTGATTAAACTTAATAGATTTATAAATTAAAGCTAAAGGATGTGAATTTATTGAACGAGAGTAATAATTTAAAAAGACTTCTCTCTAAGGGAGTTAAATTTTATAGTAGTATAATCGCTGCAAATCTTCCATTGTTTATAATGCTTGGATTTATTTCGCTAGCCTTTTCAAACTCTGGACTCTTTCCAAATGAAAAAATGGCACTAGTAAGCCAATCTTGTTATAGTTATCTACTTCCTACTATTTTAGCCTACTATGCAGGTAAAAAAATAGGCGGTGATTCAGGTGCATTTACTGGAGCTGTGTGCGGACTTTCTATATCTATTTTTTCTGCATATACGTCTTTTATCGCATCTATATTTATGGGGACATTGTGTGGAGTCTTATGTAGATTTTTAAAAGAAAAGATTAAATTTGATAAGTTTACTGGCTTTGAAATGATAAGCAAAAACATATTTTTTGGTGCTGTTGGTGTTATAACAGTTTCGCTTACATACTTTGTGTTCGCACCTATTTTTTCATATATAGATTTGTTTTTTGCAAATTTAATTGAATATTTAACTGATGTAAAAACACTTCCTATAACAACTTCGATTATAGAAACACTTAAAGTTTTTTCATTAAATAATAGTATAAATCATGGGTTCCTAATACCTGCAGGTGTTGAAAATGCTACTAAGTTTGGAAAATCTGTATTCTTCTTATTAGAAACAAATCCTGGCCCTGGTCTTGGAATTCTTTTAGCCCTTTATATTTTAAATAAGGATAGAAGAAAATACTTTGCGTCTTGTATGACAGTACAAGCAATAGGTGGAATACATGAAATCTACTTCCCTATAATATTGTCAAACTTAAAGCTACTAATAGCCTTGATTTTAGGGGCAATATCTGGAAACTTGGTATTCTACTTGCTTCATGCAGGTGCAAGAGGTGCTATTTCTCCAGGATCAATAATTACTATTTTCTTGATGTGTTCGCCTTCTGATTGGCTTGCAATCTTAATTGGAATAGCTACTTCTACGTTGGTAAGCTGCATATCAGCTTGTGTAATTTTAAAACTAGATATTCATAAATCTAAAGAAATGAGTGCTAATAAATCAAAAGAAATAAAATTAAATAAAACTGTAGAAATAAGCTCTGAAAATCATATATCAGAAGAAATAAACACATCTTTTGAGTATAAATTTAACCTTCCAGATTTTGGATATGTTGAAGATATTGTATTTGTATGTGATGCGGGAATAGGATCTAGTGTAATGGCTGCATCTATGTTCAAAAAGATGCTTATAGAAAACGGATTAGGTGGTATATCTGTTTCATCATCGCCTGTTGACGAAATTCCAGAAGATGCAGACTTACTAATCTGTCAGAAAATAATTTCTACAAAAGCTAGGGATTACAACGAATATGCTACAATAATAGAAGTTGAAAATTTCATGGATTCAAATATGTATAAAGCTATAATAGAAAAAATTAAAAACAATGACTAAATAAAAGTAAGCCTAATTTTTATTATAACAAATAAATAATTTACAATATTTAAAAGAAAGGATTGATTGCTTATGATTTCTGATTTTTCTCCAAGACTTGGACAAATCACATTAAATCTACTGATGCAAGATTCTCCTGTTTCAGTTAAATATCTCGCCGATTCAGTTGGTGTCAGCAAGAGAACTGTACAAAGGGAGCTTGAATATATAGAATCATCTTTAAAGAAATACAATTTATCATTCCAATCTAAAGCTGGTACTGGTGTTTGGATTGAAGGTGATAAGTCTGACAAAGAAAAATTAACTGCCCTACTTATGGCTGATGATACTTTAGACGTTTCAAACAAGGATGAACGTATTAAAAAACTAATACTAGAATTATTAAAAGAAAGCGAGTCACAAAAACTATTCTACTATGCAAATATGTTAGGTGTAAGTGAGGCAACTGTCAGCAATGACCTTGATGAGGTTGCAAAGTGGTTTGATAAGTTTAAGTTATCGTTGGTTAGAAAACAAGGATTTGGAATTTACCTTGAAGGTAAAGAAAAAGCGTATAGAAAAGCATTAACTGCTTTCATAGATGAGTACACATCATCATACAAACTAACTCAAAATGATAAAAACAGCATGAGAGAGAGCAATTTAATCAAATTAATAGAAAACAAGAGCAGCAAAAATATATATAGTTTGCTCGACACAGATATTATGAAGAGGGTTATCTCTTGCTTAATAAATTTAAACAATGAACAGATTGCAAACCTTACAGACAGCTCTTATGCTGGGCTTGTAATTCACATAACTATTGCAATCAATAGAATAATGCACAATGAGATAATTGAGCCAGATAGTAGACTAGATGAAGATATCGAGCAAGATAGAGATTACTCTCTTGCTGTAATAATCGCATCTTCTCTTGAAAAAGAATTTGACATAGAAATACCAGAAATAGAAGTTACATATATATGCCTTCATATTAGAGCATCTAAAATGCAAAATACTTCTAATTCTAAAAACTCTAAAAGAAATAATACTCTAGTTTCTCTTGTTTATGAAATGATTGAAGCATACGATCCAGATATTTCATACATTCTTGAGCAAGATGACGCGTTTATAGACGGACTTATAGCACATATGCAGCCAACATTAGTTAGATTGACAAATGGTTTAGCTATAAGAAACCCTCTACTAGACCAAATTAAAAGCGACTATCCAGACATATTCAAAAAATGTAAAAAAGTAACCGCTATGCTAGAAGAAAAATTAAATTTAAAAGTTCCAGAATCTGAAACAGGATTCTTGGCTGTTCACTTTGGAGCTGCAGTTGTAAGACTTGAACAGAATAATCTATCTAAAAGAACTGTTTATGTCGGTGTAGTTTGTGCAAGTGGTATAGGTATTTCAAGATTTATAAAAACAAAGTTAGAAAAAGTATTTGGAAATAGAATATCAATAGAAACATACGGAAAGGGAGATCTTGATTCAAATACAATAAGAAAAACAGATTTCTTTGTATCAAATATAAATATGGAAGTCCCTGATGGAGCCGATATTATTTTCATAAATCCATTGATAACTGATTCAGATATTAAAAATATAGATGCAAATATAAGAAGATATGAAATCACTCCTGATAAATCAGAAGACAGGTTAGACTTTTACAATCAATTAGATTTAATTCACAACCTGACTGCTCATATGAAAATGATTTTAGAAAACTTCAATATAATATCTATTTCTAGAGATATAAATTTTGAGAAATATTTAGATGTTTTAAGAGATAAATTAATTGACTCTGATGATAATTCAGAAATAATACTATCAGATATAGTTGCTAGAGAAAAAATAGCTACTCAGGTATTCCCTGAAATGGGCTTTGCTCTATTCCACACAAAAACATATGGTACTAAACATATTAGAATGTCGGTTTGTATTTCTGATAGTGAAACTTTTGAAAATGAGTATTTTAAAGGAATTAGTTGTATAATTACAATGCTTCTTCCTGATGATGAACACCTTAATATGAATAGAAAACTGTTAGGATTTTTAAGTGAGATGCTAATAGAAGATTCGGCTTTCCTTGAAGTGCTTAACAGTGGGGATGTTTCTGTAGGAAAAGATTATTTGAGTAAGATACTAAAAAAATACTTAAAATCAATAATAAATTAAAATTTGCTAACTAAAAAAGTGGATAAAATCAAAATTTATATGGATAATAGCTAACTTGGTAGATTGAAGGTCATAGACAAAACGAACTCGACAATG
>OFOU01001732.1_pt1 | contig 12335 bp, 9 predicted proteins | sample 1542061 | NCBI WGS metagenome assembly OFOU01 (sample SAMN04209239, study PRJEB22552) | human gut metagenome | biome: gut; material: feces | host: Homo sapiens | place: USA: Oklahoma
AGCCCTGCTGCAGAGCGGAACCTTTACGGTGCTTACCGCCTTTACCGCCGCGAACCGCTGCACGTGCTTCTTCACGGTCAGCTTTAGATTCAGCGTGTTTGTTACCTTTCTTCGCCGGACGCGCTGCTTTAGTGCTGCGAGTACGACCACGACCGCCTTCAACTTCACGATCGTTCTCGTCTTCAGCCTGGCGAGCATGCTGAGAGGTGGTGACGTGATAATCACTGGTGTCTTCGACAGGTTCAGCGTTATTCACACCATTTTTCTCGTTTTCTTCCGCCATACGGCGAGCTTCTTCCGCTACGCGGCGCGCTTCTTCTTCAAGCTTGCGACGTGCTTCTTCTTCCGCTTTACGCTTCAGTTCTGCGGCTTCATTTTCACGGCGGGCTTTTTCGGCCTGGGCGGTTTTAGTCATATCGTCGGTCTGTTGATTGCTCACTTTGTCTTTTTCCGCAGCTTCACGTTTCGCTTTATCAGCGGCTTCACGCTTAGCTTGTTCTGCGGCCTCACGTTCGGCTTTTTGTTGCGCCTCGCGTTTGGCAGCTTCTTCTGCCTCACGACGGGCTTGCTCTTCCGCTTCACGCTGCGCCTGCTCTTCCGCGGCAAGGCGTTCAGCCTCTTGCGGATCGCGTTTCACAAAGGTGCGTGTCTTGCGGACTTCGATTTGTACCGATTTGCTTTTTCCACCGGTACCTGGAATATTGAGAGTACTGCGCGTTTTACGCTGCAATGTCAACTTATCCGGCGCTGAGCCGTTTTCACGGTTCAAATGCGCCAGTAAGGTTTGTTTCTCTTGTGCGGACACAGAGTCGTCAGCAGACTTCGGGATACCGGCATCAGCAAATTGCTGTACCAGGCGATCTACGGAAGTCTGTATCTCTGCAGCCAGCGTTTTTACGGTTACATCTGTCATACTGTTCCTTCCTGCTACAGTTTATTACGCTTCGTCGCCGAACCAGCAAATATTACGGGCAGCCATAATCAGCTCACCGGCTTTTTCGTCGGTCAACCCTTCGATATCAGCCAGATCATCAATGCCCTGTTCAGCGAGATCTTCCAGCGTACAAACACCACGGGCCGCCAGTTTGAAGGCCATCTCACGATCCAATCCTTCCAGATTCAGCAGATCGTCAGCCGGTTTGTTATCACCGAGGCTTTCTTCCTGGGCCAGTGCCAGAGTGGTCAGTGCGTTTTTAGCACGCTCGCGCAGCGCTTCAACGGTCTGTTCATCCAGGCCGTCAATTTCCAGCAGTTCTTTCATTGGCACGTAGGCCAGTTCTTCCAGCGTCGCAAAACCTTCTTCCACCAGAACGGTCGCGAAATCTTCATCGATATCGAGATATTTGGTGAAGGTATCGATGGCTGCATGTGCTTCAGCCTGATGCTTCGCTTGCAGGTCATCAACGGTCATCACGTTGAGTTCCCAACCGCTCAGTTGTGAAGCCAGGCGGACGTTCTGACCATTACGTCCAATCGCCTGAGCCAGGTTACCGGCTTCAACCGCGATATCCATGGTGTGTTTGTCTTCATCCACCACGATAGAAGCGACGTCTGCTGGCGCCATTGCGTTAATCACGAACTGCGCCGGGTTATCATCCCACAGGACGATATCGATACGCTCGCCGCCCAGTTCGGTAGAAACCGCCTGAACGCGCGCACCGCGCATACCAACACAGGCGCCGACCGGATCAATACGCTTGTCGTTGGTCTTAACGGCGATTTTCGCGCGCGATCCCGGATCGCGAGCAGCCGCTTTAATTTCGATAACTTCTTCGCCGATTTCCGGCACTTCAATGCGGAACAGCTCAATCAGCATTTCCGGCTTGGAACGGGTTACGAACAGCTGTGCACCGCGCGCTTCCGGGCGAACTGAGTACAGAACACCACGAATACGGTCACCAGGGCGGAAGTTTTCACGCGGCAGCATGTCTTCACGCAGGATCACAGCTTCAGCATTGCTGCCCAGATCCAGAGAAATGTTGTCGCGGTTTACTTTCTTCACCACACCGGTGACGATTTCGCCTTCGTGTTCGCGGAACTGATCAACAACCATTGCGCGTTCAGCTTCACGTACTTTCTGTACGATAACCTGCTTCGCGGTCTGGGTAGTGATACGGTCAAAGGTGACAGATTCAATCTGATCTTCAACATATTCGCCCACGTTCAGACTTTCGTCTTCGAAGCGTGCCGCTTCCAGCGTAATTTCTTTGGTCGGCTGAGTAACTTCTTCTACGATTACCCAACGACGGAAGGTATCGAAATCACCGCTTTTACGATCGATTTCTACGCGAACGTCGATCTCTTGCTCATATTTTTTCTTTGTTGCTGTAGCCAGCGCACTTTCCAGCGCTTCAAAAATTTTCTCGCGTGGCAGCGCTTTTTCGTTGGATACGGCTTCAACAACAGCCAAAATTTCTTTGTTCATCGCGGGCTTTTCACCTCAATCCAGACTGTTAAAAGTGGGGAACCAGGTTCGCCTTCTGGATATTACTCAGCGCGAACACTTCATCTTTGCCTTCGACTGTGACCGTGATCATCTCACCGTCCACCGCTTTGATAACGCCCTGCCATTTACGACGGTTTTGTACCGCCATACGAAGAACCAGCGTGACTTCTTCACCCAGGAAACGCACGTAGTGTTCAGCTGTGAACAGAGGACGGTCGAGACCCGGAGAGGAGACTTCCAGGTTATAGGCAACGGTGATTGGGTCTTCGACATCCATCACGGCGCTTACCTGATGGCTCACATCAGCACAATCATCAACATTGATGCCATCTTCACTATCAATATAGATGCGCAGTGTGGATGTGCGACCACGAATAAATTCGATGCCGACCAGTTCGTAGCCCAGGGCTTCAACTGGCGCTGTAATCATCTCTGTTAATTTTTGCTCTAATGTGGACAAGCCCACCCCCAAGACATAAAAAAAGGGCCTAAAGCCCAGTTATTCTGTAGTCAGATAACAAAAAACCCCGATAAATCGGGGCTTTAGATAACTGAACCCTATAACCGCACCTGCGGTTCGGAGAACCTTCCGAAAGAATTTTTTTCAAATCCAGCTACGAAGGCCTAAGTCTTCACAGTATATTTGAAAAAGAACTCTAAGGGAAAGTGGTTGCGGGGGCCGGATTTGAACCGACGACCTTCGGGTTATGAGCCCGACGAGCTACCAGGCTGCTCCACCCCGCGCCTGAAACGTGGCAAATTTTACTCGTTTTGGGTAAAAAATGCAAATACTGCTGGGATTTGGTACCGAGACGGGACGTAAAATCTGCGCACAGTATATTGATTCACTATGCGTTATGTCAACCTTGTTACGACTATGCAAATCAATGAATGCTGCCCAGCGCTAGCCCAGCAAGATAAATATGCCGCCCACGCCGTTATTTAACGAAATTATCACTAAACTCTTCCTGTCATCCAGAAAAGATGATTAAATGAAAACTCATTTATTTTGCATAAAAATGCAATTAGTATAATAAGCCGACCTCTTCACCAGTCTATCAAGCAGGGTTTTATTTTATGACGACGATTCTCAAGCATCTCCCGGTAGGTCAACGTATTGGTATCGCTTTTTCCGGCGGCCTGGACACCAGTGCAGCACTGCTGTGGATGCGACAAAAAGGGGCTGTCCCATATGCATATACTGCGAATTTGGGCCAGCCGGATGAGGATGACTATGACGCCATTCCTCGCCGTGCAATGGAATATGGTGCTGAGAATGCTCGCCTGGTAGATTGCCGTAAGCAGCTGGTTGCCGAAGGGATCGCTGCCATTCAGTGCGGTGCCTTCCACAACACCACTGGCGGACTGACCTATTTCAATACCACCCCGCTGGGCCGCGCCGTGACCGGCACCATGCTGGTTGCCGCCATGAAAGAAGATGGTGTAAACATCTGGGGCGACGGTAGCACCTATAAAGGTAACGATATTGAACGTTTCTATCGTTACGGTCTGCTGACCAACGCCGAACTGCAGATTTACAAACCATGGCTGGATACCGATTTTATCGATGAACTCGGTGGTCGCCATGAGATGTCCGAATTTATGATTGCCTGTGGTTTCGACTACAAAATGTCCGTTGAGAAAGCGTACTCAACAGACTCCAATATGCTCGGTGCGACTCACGAAGCAAAAGATCTGGAATTCCTGAATTCCAGCGTCAAAATCGTCAACCCGATTATGGGCGTGAAGTTCTGGGATGAGAGCGTGAAGATCCCGGCAGAAGAAGTGACCGTGCGTTTTGAACAGGGTCATCCGGTTGCTCTTAACGGTAAAACCTTCAGCGACGACGTTGAGATGATGCTGGAAGCCAACCGTATCGGCGGCCGTCACGGTCTGGGTATGAGCGATCAGATTGAAAACCGTATCATTGAAGCGAAGAGCCGTGGCATCTACGAAGCCCCGGGGATGGCATTGCTGCATATCGCCTACGAGCGTCTGCTGACCGGTATTCACAACGAGGATACCATCGAGCAGTATCACGCGCACGGTCGCCAGCTGGGTCGTCTGCTGTATCAGGGCCGCTGGTTCGACTCTCAGGCGCTGATGCTGCGTGACGGTCTGCAGCGTTGGGTTGCCAGCCAGATTACCGGCGAAGTCACGCTGGAACTGCGTCGTGGTAATGACTACTCAATCCTCAACACCGTGTCTGACAATCTGACGTACAAACCAGAACGTCTGACGATGGAAAAAGGCGACTCCGTATTCTCTCCGGACGACCGTATCGGTCAGTTGACCATGCGTAATCTGGATATCACCGATACCCGCGAGAAGCTGTTCGGCTATGCGCAGTCTGGCCTGCTGACCGCTTCTTCCGCAACCGGCCTGCCGCAGGTTGAGAATCTGGAAAATAAGGCGAAGTAAAGATTCACTATCTTAAGGCCGCGAAAGCGGCCTTTTTTATGCGCGGAATATAGGATGTCTGTAGGCCTGATAAGCGTAGCGCCATCAGGCGTTGTAATAATGTCGGATAAGGCGTTAACGCCTTATCCGACCTACAGGATAGCCATAAATAACAGACGAAAAAAAAGACGCTTTGCAGCGTCTTTTTTTTGGAATTTGGTACCGAGGATGGGACTCGAACCCACAAGCCCGTTAGGGCACTACCACCTCAAGGTAGCGTGTCTACCAATTCCACCACCTCGGTACAGAATACTTAGCGTGGGATATCGCTGGTCGGCTGAGCCGGAGCAGCTGGCTGAGTTTGCTCGGTTTTCGCCGGTGCGCTCAGATTTTCCCACTCACTTCCTTTATTGGTCTTATTGCTGTTCATGTTACCCAGCACCAGACTGATGATGAAGAACAAGGTTCCCAATACAGCTGTCATACGGGTCATGAAGTTACCAGAACCACTTGAACCAAACAGAGTACCAGAAGCGCCTGCGCCAAAAGAGGCTCCCATATCAGCGCCTTTGCCTTGCTGCAGCATGATCAAGCCTACCAGGCCAATTGCCACAATAAGGAAAACTACTAAAAGAGCTTCGTGCATAATCAACCTGTTCCTTGCGGAGTTGCCGCGTACAATGCTTCGACCATTAAAGCGGGAATATTTACTGTTTCCCACTGAAGCGGGTGTGAATACTAACCAAAGCGAATAACCTTCGCAAGGGCAATTTGTTAGCATTGTATCAACTGCGGAAAAAATCGCCATATCAATCAAAAACGCAGCAACTTCTCCCAGCATCTCTGCATAACGGCACGTTGATCTTCAAGATTCGCCCATACCACAACGGGGATTTCACAAATCAGGTCTGTATTTTCTGGCCAGCAGTGAATAATTTGCTGATTCACCAACTCTTCCGCCACCATCGATTCAGGTAACCAGGCCATTCCCATATGGCGCAGTACCATTTCTCGTATCGTTTCGCTTAAACCACTCTCAAATACTTTTTTTAGCCGTGGGCGGACGCGTTGTTCTGCCGACTCAATAATACGTCTGACAAAGGTGTAGTCGCTGTAGCATAGCCACGGAATCGGAGCATGCGGATCATTAAGCGCATCAGCCAACTGGGCTGAAATAACCGGTATAAATCGCTCATACCGCCATAGGGAACGTTTTAACCCTCCGGCGATCTCCAGCCCCGGCTGGGCAGACGGTAAATCGTAGGTTACCAGTAAATCAATTTGCCGGTTCATCAGGGCATTGAAGTGGTTGTCTATCCCCTGGATACTGGCGTTTACCGTAAAGTTTAACTGCGGCTCACTCTGTCGCAGGTAGTTGATCATATCCGGCAGGATATTCACCGACAGCGTATGCAGGCTAACCATCACCAGCGTGTTATCCGTTGCTGGCGTCATCGCCGACAGCTCATGGCTTGCCTCTGTTAACGTGCTGAGAACGTGCCGGGCATAAGGTTCAAAGCGTTCACCATAGCGCGTCAGCGTGACGGGGGTCGTTGTCCGGTCAAACAAAGGTACGCCCAGCACCTCTTCCAGCGCCTTTATACGCCGACTCAACGCCGGTTGAGTAATATGCCGCTGCGCCGCGGCCTGAGAGTAGTTTCCATGCTGGCTCAAGGCCAGAAAATCTTCCAGCCACTTACAATCCACGTTGTGCTCTCCGCCATGCCATAACCGCATCCTCCAATAACAAATCGGTAATAGTCATAGTTATAGTAATGGCTTTATGGTGGGCATCATAACAACAATATTTCGTTTCACCTGCCGACTCTCACCCTCGACGTTTGACAGGACCGCTATGTTTACTTTATTGACCAATGCCCGTGTTTTTTCTCCTGAGGATTTAGGCCTCTGCTCCCTGCTCATTCATGCCGACCGAATTGTGGCGGTAGAAAAAGATATTTCATTGTTTGATGGCATCAACGAGGTCATCGATTGTCGGGGTAAATGGGTTATCCCTGGTATCATCGATCAGCATGTTCATCTTACCGGTGGCGGTGGTGAAGCCGGATTTGCCAGTCGGACGCCCGCCGTCAAGCTGCGCGACCTGATTCAGGCAGGTATTACCACGGTGGTTGGCGTGTTAGGCACCGATGCCATTTCTCGTTCCCCCAAAGACCTCTACGCAAAAATGCAGTCTCTCAACCTTGAGGGATTACGCGCGTTTATGCACACGGGAGCCTACGCCGTTCCCAGCCCAACCATTACGCGATCCATCCGCGATGATATGGCCTTCATTCCGGCAATTCTTGGTGTAAAAATCGCCCTCGCCGATCACCGCGGTTCTTACCCCTCTTTCCAGGAGTTGCTGAGGATAGTGAGCGATATTCGCGTCGCTTCCCTGCTGGCTGGGAAAAAGGGCTTGCTGCATGTGCACCTGGGGAATCTGCCGGAAGGGATGTCGCAACTTATTGAGCTGTGTGATGCGGGTATTCCGATTCACCATATTTCACCGACGCATGTTGCGAGAACTGAACCCTTGTTCGAACAGGCGATTGCTTTCGCCCACCGCGGCGGCCATATCGACGTTACGTCTGGCGGCAGCCGCTTTACACCTCAGGAACAGGCGATCCTCCACGCCCTGGAAGCGCAGGTTCCGGCGGATCGCATCACGATCAGTTCTGACGGCAATGGCAGCGTTCCGCGCTTTAACGCTCAGGGTATCGTTGAAGGTTTAAGCGCGGCACCGGTCGCAGGCAATCTTAACCTGCTTCCTCGCCTGATTGATGTCGGGATTCCGGTGTCACAGGCCATCGCGATGCTGACGGCAAACGTTGCGCGCTCGCTGGGTATTTCCGGGGGCGTGCTCTGCGCCGGAGAACGTGCTGATATCTGTGTACTCAATGATGACCTCTCGCTGGCCCATCTGTTTGCCGCGGGTAAACCGTTGCTGCGGGATGGCGAGTGCCTGGTTACCGGCAACTTCGAGTAAGGGGGCAAGAATGTCATTGCTACTGGCGCTAATCGCCATCATTTTTGCCGGACGTCTGATCCTCAAAAAATATCACCCCCAGTCGGTACTGTTATTGACCGGGATTGTGCTGTTGCTTATCGCGCATTTTAGCGGAATGACCTCACTCAGTGGCCTGGTGAAAAAGAGCACCGGATTTGGCCCCTTTGACGCCTTTGAGTTTATTCGCGATACCCTGAGCGTGCGTCTCGGCGGCCTCGGACTGCAAATTATGCTGATTGGTGGTTTTGCCACCTACATGTCAGCCATTGGCGCAAGCCAGGTACTGGTTCGGGTGACGTCTCGTCCTTTGCAACGGCTGAACTCGCCTTATCTGCTGCTGGGGCTGGCACTGCTATTGGGTCAATTCCTGTCGCTGTTTATCAGCAGCGCCACCGGATTGGGTCTGCTGTTGATGGCGACGCTTTACCCGCTGCTTACCCGTCTTGGCTGTAGCCGCGCCGCGGTTGCCGCCGTTATCGCCAGTACCTGTGCGGTTGAGTTTGGCCCCGGTTCCGGCAACTCTGTTCTCGCCGCCAAAACTGCAGGCATCGAGGTCGTGAACTATTTCGTGCAGGATCAGTTGCCAATCGTTGTGCCCGTCATTCTTTTCATCGCCCTACTGCATATTGTTGTGCAACGCTTTTTTGACCGTCGGGAAAGTGGCGACAATGCAGCCCAGCAAATGCAGACATTAACGGCGACTGATGAAGCCGACGCACCTATCGCCTGGCTGTTTCTGCCCATGCTGCCGCTGGTATTGATGCTGGTGTGCAGCGATTTAGTATTCAGCTCTCTCAAGATCACGCTGGATACCGCTGTACTGATAAGCCTCGCTATTACGCTGGTTTGTGAGTACTGCCGTCATCGCAAGGCGCGCGAGGTGATGGCTGGCGTACAAAAGGTTTTCGACAGCATGGGCAGCGTTTTTGCCACCGTCGTGACACTGATTATCGCCGGTGAAGTCTTTTCCGCCGGACTGAAAGCCATTGGTGCCGTTGACGCACTGTTGTCGCTTTCCGGTGAATTTGGCCTCAGCGCCGCCTCTATTATCCTGCTGATGACCCTGATCACCTTCGCAATTTCAGCGCTGATGGGCTCCGGGAATGCGGCATTTTTCTCCTTCGCACCCATGGTGCCGGACATCAGCCGTCATATCGGTAGCGATATCGCTGTCATGATGTTGCCTATCCAGATCTCGGCGGGTATTGGTCGTACGCTATCGCCCATCGCCGGCGTAATCATTGCTATCGCAGGGATTGCAGGTGTCTCGCCTGTGGATATTGTTAAGCGTACCGCGATTCCGATGCTGGGCGGTTGGCTACTGATGATTGCGTTAACCTTTGCCCGGTCTGGGCATCTGCTGGCGGTTCTGCCGTGGCTGGCAGTCCTTGTGCTACTGATGGTCGGTGGTTACTTCTGGCAGCGCCGACGTAAACAGCCGCTTGCCGTACAGTAAAAAAAAGCCGGAGTCTCAGACTCCGGCTTTCACTTTCTTCGGAATTACGCCGCTTTCACAGCATCGGCAATACGGTGGGCGAATTCAGTCACCTGCGCTTCGTCTTCACCTTCAACCATCACACGAATTAACGGTTCGGTACCAGACTTACGCAGCAGGACGCGTCCACGGTTACCCAGCGCCGCTTCCACTTCCGCCATCACCGCTTTCACATTTTCATGTTCCAGTGGATCGCCGCTACCTGCTGTGTATCGTACGTTAACCAGCAGCTGTGGGAACATTTTCATGCCGCTGCACAGGTCGTGCAAGCTCATATGGTTGCGCACCATCGCCGCTAGCACCTGCAGACCCGCCACGATACCGTCACCAGTGGTGGTTTTGTCCAGCAGGATCACATGACCTGAGTTTTCGGCACCGATACGCCAGCCTTTTTCCTGCATTTTTTCCAGCACATAGCGGTCGCCAACTTTTGCACGGGCAAACGGAATACCCAGCTGTTTCAGCGCCAGCTCGAGGCCCATGTTGCTCATCAGCGTACCTACCGCGCCACCGCGCAACTGACCCTGACGCAGGGCTTCACGGGCGATGATATACATGATCTGATCGCCATCGACCTTATTACCTTCGTGATCAACCATAATGACGCGGTCGCCATCGCCATCCAGCGCAATACCCAGATCGGCTTTTTCCGCAATCACGCGCGCCTGCAGGGCACGGACGTCGGTGGCGCCGACTTCTTCATTGATATTCACACCGTTTGGCTCACAGCCAATGGCAATCACGTTTGCACCCAGTTCACGCAGTACATTTGGCGCAATGTGGTACGTCGCACCGTTAGCGCAATCCACCACAATTTTAAGCTCATTCAGACTCAGTTCGTTCGGGAAGGTGCCTTTGCAAAACTCGATATAGCGACCGGCAGCATCAACGATACGCGTGGCTTTACCCAGTTCAGCGGAATCCACGCAGGTGATCGCTTTTTCCATCTCGGCTTCAATGGCTTCTTCCACTGCATCCGGCAGTTTAGTCCCGTCGGTAGAGAAGAATTTAATCCCGTTGTCATAGTACGGGTTGTGCGAAGCGGAAATAACAATCCCGGCCTCAGCACGGAAGGCGCGCGTCAGATACGCAACGGCGGGTGTTGGCATTGGCCCTGTGAATGAGGCTGAGAGTCCGGCGGCAGCCAGGCCCGCTTCCAGCGCAGACTCCAGCATATAGCCGGAAATACGCGTATCTTTACCGATAATAATTTTACGTGAACCATGACGAGCAAGCACTTTCCCTGCAGCCCAGCCCAGCTTGAGCACAAAGTCAGGAGTAATTGGGGCATCGCCTACGCGACCGCGGATCCCATCAGTGCCAAAATATTTACGATTACTCATAGCGTTTTTTTTCCTTTGCAGACAATGTGGCTTCCACCACACGCATCGCTTCTACGGTTTCTTTGACGTCATGGACACGAACGATCTGCGCCCCCTGCATTGCGGCAATCACCGCGCACGCAAGGCTACCGCTCAGGCGTTCAGATGGCCCCACATTCAGTAACTGGCCAACCATTGATTTTCGTGACATCCCAACCAGCAATGGCAGATTAAAATGATGAAACTCAGACAAACGTGCCAGTAATGTGTAGTTGTGAGTGAGATTTTTACCGAATCCGAATCCGGGGTCGAGCAACAATTTATCTTTTGTGATTCCAGCCCGCTCGCAACGTGCTATTTGCTCAACAAAGTAACGGTTTACCTCAGCAAAAACATCCTCATACTTTGGTGCTTCCTGCATGGTTTTCGGCTGCCCCTGCATATGCATCAGGCAAACCGGCAATCCGGTCTCCGCTGCGGCTTCCAGCGCTCCAGGCTCCGAGAGTGAGCGAATATCATTGATGATATGCGCGCCAACTCTGGCGCATTCGCGAATCACTTCGGGTTTTGAGGTATCGACCGAAATCCACACTTCAAAACGCTGGGCAATCGCCTCGACCACTGGGATCACTCGCTGCAACTCTTCTTCCACACTCACATCAGCCGCGCCCGGACGCGTGGACTCACCGCCCACATCAATGATAGTCGCCCCGGCGTTAATCATCAGGTTTGCGTGTTTCACCGCCTCAACCAGAGAGTTGTGCGCTCCACCATCGGAAAATGAGTCTGGCGTAACGTTCAAAATCCCCATGACGTGCGGATGGCTGAGATCCAGTGAAGAACCCTGAGCAAAGAGTTTCATAGTTTTATCCCTGGTAAAATCTTGAATATGCAGATAAGAAAAACCCCGGAGCAAGCCCCAGGGTTTTCAATTAAAACACGGTCATCATCAACGATAACTTATTTGTCGCCCAGTTGCTCTGACATAGTGCCAGAGTCTGGCGCACGCGGTTCATCAACCGGACGCGGTGCACTCGGCTTACCGGTGCTGCCAGAGTTATTGTTAGAAGAACCCGGTTCTTCCCAACCCGCTGGCGGACGCACGTCGCGGCGAGCCATTAGATCGTCAATCTGCGGCGCATCGATGGTCTCATATTTCATGAGCGCATCTTTCATCGAGTGCAGAATGTCCATGTTTTCGTTCAGCAAACGACGAGCACGGTCATAGTTACGCTCAATCAGCAACTTAACTTCCTGATCGATAATGCGAGCGGTTTCATCGGACATGTGTTTCGCTTTCGCCACAGAACGTCCCAGGAACACTTCGCCTTCTTCTTCAGCGTACAGCAACGGACCGAGTTTATCGGAGAAGCCCCACTGAGTAACCATGTTACGCGCCAGATTAGTCGCGACTTTAATGTCGTTCGACGCACCGGTAGAAACATGTTCAGCACCGTAGATGATCTCTTCCGCCAGACGGCCACCGTACAGTGTGGAGATCTGACTTTCCAGTTTCTGACGGCTGGCGCTGATTGCGTCGCCTTCAGGCAGGAAGAAGGTCACACCCAGCGCACGACCGCGCGGGATAATCGTTACTTTGTGCACCGGATCGTGTTCCGGTACCAGGCGACCGATAATCGCGTGGCCAGCTTCGTGATACGC